>Ga0315915_1000108_pt1 | contig 60606 bp, 22 predicted proteins | sample MpolbnodulesMG_FD_207738 | JGI IMG/M metagenome (GOLD analysis project Ga0315915, IMG submission 207738) | Medicago polymorpha root nodule microbial communities from Los Angeles, California, United States - branched nodules | ecosystem: Host-associated > Plants > Roots > Nodule | place: USA... | reverse complement strand
CAAGCCTGCTGAGGCTTTGATAATACAGGTTGTGTAATTGTTCAGGTGAACAAAGGTTGTAAGGTGCAGGATTTGAGAGGTTATCTCAAGCATCATAGTGGAAACTCTCACAAGATTGTGAGGAGTAAACACAAAACACACACAAACACATTTACTTTGTTAAATTGTTTTTTACACTCTCAGACATCAGAACGTTCTGAAGTTTGGTACTAACTTAATCATTCCAAGTTTCAACTTGAGAATTACTTTTTAAGTTACAGAATAATTATTAAAGGGTCACAATTCAAACCCCCCCTTCCTTGTGACTATTTTATCTACTTCACTTAGAACCACCACCAAAATCCCTCTTCTTTCCTTTGCCCTTTCCATAAGGCTTACCACAATCGTGTCCTTACTTTTTTATTGGCTTAAATTAAATCATGGTGAGTCTCACACTTTGGAAATGAGTTTCATTCAAAGTGGTAGGTCATACAATGGTTTCATCCAATAAGAGAATATGTGTTGTAAAGAGTGTTGAAAAAAGAGTGTCTCTAACACTCCTTTATATACATTACTGTCTTTTTAATGCAATTTTAATACATTATCTATATTTATAAATACATACTTCATCCACTTTTCAATATAAGTAACAAAAAGAAAATCATGTTTTGTGGTCGCAAATATATGCAAAACGTAGTCATCTCTACCTTATTTTTAATGTTATTATGGTGGAGATACCTTTTATTTTATTGGTTTAAATAATTTAAATTTTAGTAGTTAATCACAAGAATACAATTACACTTATTATTATTTGTGAAAATCAAATGACGTTACTTTTTTCGGTAGACGAAATGGTAAATATCATTGAAATTCACAATTATTATACCGAAAATTACCAGGTCTTAAGTTCGAACTCATGTAAAGATGTATACAACCTATCAATTTGAACATTGCAAGTTGAGTTATGTTTTATGGAATATAATTTTTTTGTCAAATAGTATAGTGGGAAGAAATTTACCTCTTAAAGGTGAATAAGCAGGCGTTTAGGGGTTCGAACATCAACTCATGTATATTATCATACATTATCTCTATCAATTGAGTTAAGTTCACGATAACTTAACTACTTTTTTAAAGGGTGTGATATAGATTTTTTTCCTGATATATGAGATTGTGGGGTATAATTTACAAAATATTTTTTTTATGAAAAATATAGGTATAATAATTGAACAAAATATAGGTACAAAATATTTTCTTGATTAACTACAAGGTTTATTTTTATTTTGCTATTATGAACTGTAATTGTGCTGGCCCACTTTTTTTTTCAAGTTTAGGTACAGTTTCAACAAGAACATAAATGGCCTCTCAAAAAAAATGAACATAAAAATTGAACAAAAAATAATAAAGTGAGTGCACCAGCCGGGATATTCTCTTTCTAAAGCTATTTACGTTTTAAATATTCTTCCTTCCACTAACTTTTGTTCAAATGGCCAAAGGCAAGATGTAGTGGATGATAATTAGACAATAATAACAAAGAAAATTATAGGGATTGGAGAAAAAGAAGATAAAAAGTATAAATGTAATCATTTCAATATTATTTTACTCACATCTTTTAGTTTTATTGAGTAAGAAAGAAGACTTTTGGTTTTATTCCCTTTTAGTCTTCATAAAGCACAAATGTATGGCAACCCTTATTTTTGGGACAGAAGAAGTAGGTATATATTGCTTCTTTTATGAGGTCTTTCTTTTCTATTGTATTCTATTAAAAACTATAATAATTTCCCTTAAAAAAAGCAACTAATAATAATTTAAGATATAAGGATGACTTGGTGGGTGTAAAAGAGGAGTTAAGAACAAAGTGATAAAGAGGATGACTTGGTTGGTTCAACGTTCTACACTCCTAACATAATAATATTAATGTTGACCATATAAAAAAGAAATAATGACAAATTCAATTCCTAAAATATTGTAAAAATTATATACTTACCAATGTTGGAAAGAAAGCAAATTGTCTGTAGAGTTAAGCATGTGGTCATGTGATTTCTTACAGTGTGAGATTTGAAATAATTAATGCATGCTACTGCTACATCAATAGATGAGGGTGATGAGAAATAAATAGCCCATTCCAACCCTTGCATACCAAATTAGAATTCTAGTGTAAGCAAGTTGATCAGAAAAATCCAAATTTAAATTTAGTTTGGAATAACTTAGTATAGTCAAATTTCGAATTATTTGGTCCATTTTATTGAAAACAGAGAGTTGAGACAACAAAATTAAAATTCGAATATGGTACTGATAAAGAGTCGAGATGACGCTTTATAGAACCTAACCATAAACTGCATTTGGAAAATCCAATAACCACATCGAGACCATACGCTTCAGTAACTCTATGATTTGTTGCTTCTACAAACCTGTTATGGTAAAACATATGGATATGCTACGAACATGCATCCAAACATATTCTAATTAATGATCTGTTTAATTCGGCGGTGAAAGTGTCAAACGCGCATCTCAATGAGTAATAGTCATGGAAAAAGAGAAACCGGAAAACTCAGCTTTCACGTTGGCGCTGTTTTATGTCGCGGTTTTGCTAAACGCAACTTCATACCAGACATATTCTAAGTAATTTAAAACGCGACATAATTTAAAACGTGACAGAGTACATAAATCAAAAAGCCTTACATTATAATCAAGTCCTAACAGCATATAATCAAAAGTATTAAACAAATCTTAACATAACAAAAAATGCAAGTTCCTTGTTGCTTCCATTTAATTCAATATATATATAGTAACGCTAGCAGCAAAACTTGTTACATACAAACATTGCTTTACCTCATTCCTTGTCCTCCCTCATTCTCTCAATCACAAAATGAAGCTTAGTTACCCTTTACTTCCTCTTCTCACCATTTTCCTTTTCCTACTTCCTTCTTTGATCCAATCTCAAATGTGCCAAAGAAACTGCGGCAAAGAAACTCTCAAATACCCTTTCGGTAATGGCCCCGGTTGCGGCGACCCTCGCTTCCAACCACATATAACTTGCAGCCAACAAAAACTCACCTTCACAACACACACAGGCTCCTACCCTATTACCTCAATTGACTATGCAAATCAAGTCATATACATTTCAGATCCCACCATGTCAACATGTTCTTGTACTCTACCTAGCAAAGGCTTTGGCTTAGATTGGAACGCGCCGTTTACTTTCGATGATAGCACCATATTCGCTTTAGTAGATTGTTCGATCAACTCTTCATCGATATGCAAATCAAGAAGTTATGATGATGGAAGCAATCCTAAGCTTCAATGTGATCAAAATACACAAATTTGTGATGTTATGTATTCTTGTAGGCCTATTAGTACTAATATTAACCTTCCAATTTCGACATGTTGTGTTTATACACCGGTTAATCTTGGTCCAGCTTTTGATATGGATCTTCAGAAGCTTCAATGTAGTTCATATACAGGTTTTTACAATTACAATGATCAACAAATTGATCCTGAAAAGTGGAACTATGGAATTGCACTTAAGTATAAGTTTAGTGTTACAAATGATTATCCTAGCTCTTGTGCTGCATGTGAAAGGAGCTTTGGATTTTGTGGATATAGTGAAGTTTATAATTCATTTTTATGCAACTGTCCTAATGGAATTAACACCACTACAGATTGTTTCTTCACATCATCTTATAACAATGGTTTTAGAAATGGTAAGCAAAGTTAATCCCTTTCTTATTTGTCAATTGCATCTATGTAACACTAAGATTAAATATGTCCGACATTTGTCTGTATCGAACACTGACATGACCCCAACACCAACAAAGCTTGTTACATTTAATTAATTCTATTTTTTAAAATTATTATCGGTGTTAGTGTTGTATCGGGTTTTCGTGTTTGTCTAGGTATTTTATATGTAGCCTACTTTTTTCATTCATTTTTAATGACTTGTTCTGGCCTTTCTATTTTCAGGGTTTGCTTGGTTGATATATGTTATGGCATGGTCTTTGATTAGGCTCATCTTGTAAGCAATGGATGGTAACAATCAAGCTTATGATTACCCAAGATTGTAAAGGTTTTCACATCTTTAAGTGTATGGAATTTTAATGAATTGGATGGGGGAGATTATGTATGACTTATTGGTTAAGAGAATCAGGTCATTTATTTCTTGTGTCCTATTGTGGAAAATGTGTGCACATGCAACTTGTAATTGACTAATTTTAATCTTCTGTGTCATTATGTTTATGTTACTAAAGTCAGTTAATGCCCCAAAAACAAAAAACCATTTTCATGGAATTTGGAATGGACTGACTAGGTAGTGTGAATGTACTCCCTGTCTCATTATCTTCGTTTTTTTAATCAGCATAAACTTTGTTTCATTATCATTATGATGAGTGTCACATTTTAAAATAAAAAAAAGAAAAAAGAAACTTAAAAATAATTTTCATTTTTATTTTTAAATGTAATTACTACCTCCGCCCCTAATTATAAGACCATTTTGAGAAAAAAATTTGTCCCTTTTTATAAGACCTCTTTGCTATTTCCAACTACATTAATTATTTTTTTACATACATGCCCTTATTTATTATACATCTTTTTCTTCAATCAACAATAAATAGCATATGAAAAACATAAACTAACTCTCTATCTTAAGGATAAAATTGTAAAAACAATAGTAATTATAAACAACTTTAATATAAATATCTATTTTCTTAATTCTCGTGATTTTAGCAAAAGGGTCTTATATATAGGGACAGAAGTAGTATTATTTTTCAACTGTACTATTTAATGAATATTATGTACTTTGCTCTCAAGTTAATATTTTTCACTTTACATGATAATATTAAACACATCGTTACTTAATAATGTTAAATTGATAAAATTGGTGTTCTGTTTCTTTGATTTATAGCTTACCCTTAATTTGTGTAAAATAATTTAGTAGGAGACTCATAGAAGGATAGACCAAACAACTATTTTTTAGCTAATCTTATAAATTATTGTGTGCGCGATTGTAGAGGTTAATTTCTCAAATTATGTAGGACTACATTGACGACAAAAATCTCCTTCAAAAATTCTAACATCATAAATGTGTCATCTTATTCAAATGTTGTTACTTATTTCATGAATCATCTCCACTTTAACCATATTAATTCACCACAACTTTTTCTTATAAAAGCAACTGATTGGTGAAAGCTTCGTCGACTGCCATCAACAATATTGAGTTTGTATACATGTAGTACAATGAATCTTTAATGTGATTGAGAGTTATCTTGATTAATGTTTTCTTAAAAGCTAAAAGTTGTTTTTTAATTTGTTAGAGACTAAATTAAGTTTTGCATTTTTTTTTAACAATTGAGTCTTCACTCATCTTTAAAGTGTGTGTATACATGTGGAAGGAAACATCGATAGACTGAAAAAGGATGGAATTGGGTTCCAAGTCTATGATGGTCTTTAACTCTTTTTCCATTAAAGAAGAATCTCTTACCTTTGTCAAGCACCTTTTTTTCTTTCAACTTTATACCTAAGCCTACAAATTTATTCTCACAAAGGGTATTGGCAATTGGCTTGAAGTTTCATAGGAAAGCACCATTTGCATATCTAAACTTAGCAACTATTCTGACTCTGAATAATAAATGTCATTTTTCTAAAGAAGGGAAAAATAATAAAAAGAAACAAAAATATGAAAATACATTAATCTTGTTTGTTTTTTATGGGGAAAGGGGATTAAGAAGCCTCAACTCTTTCACTTTTTTTTTTTTGCTTTAACCCTTTGATTTTCAAGAGAAAGGACAATATTAGTTTGGAGTTCGATCGTGAGGTAAAGATAACCTAGTCTCACAGTCGAACTCTTTCACGCTTTTTTTTTTTGTTATATTTGTATTTGCTATTAAGGAACTAAATACAAATTCCTTTGGAAAATATAGGCACGGCAGAATTATATGAAATTTGTTGCAAACCTGCATGTTGTCCAACTTTATATATCGCTTTCAATGCATCAAAAATGTAAAAGGGTGTTTTTCCTATATAAGCAGATGCTGTAAATTAAGGGTAAAATGTACTTTAATACGTATCTCTAAATTTAAAACATGGCCCCCACAATTGAAGTCGTAATTCGCAGTACAAAATGTTTTGAACAGACAATCAGATTCAAATAAAGAAATGGGAGAATTAAATTTTGTTGGGTAAAAATAAAGGATGAATGGTATGTTTGTTACCACTTGAATTTGCCTCCCACCGTGCTTTTATCCAACTCCACAATTTCAAACTTCACAATTATCACGATAGCATGGTATTGGGACACGAGAAAAGTGACTCAAACGTGTAACCAAACAATGTAAAAGCAATTGGAAGCGAATTAATTTATAGTTGATGATAAACTAGTGATATAAAGTACCAGTAGTTAAATTAGCTGATGAATAATATAAAATGATATAAAAATATATTTTGCAATTAGTATTTTAAATCATTGATCTTTTTTAATTTATGAGAAAGTGAAATCATATAATATTGTAGGTACATCGTATGATAAGCTACACGTGCAAATCTAACGTTCCACATAATATTTAAACTTGGTCTATCATGAATCACATGTCGTGTTTACATAAACTTCCGATCTATTTCTTTAGTGAAAAGCATGTATAAGGCGTTAACAATATAATTAGCAAATAGATTGCGGAGGGTTTTGGGAGTCTGATTTCGGATTCGCAGTCTGCTTTTGTGAAGGGTAGGCAAATTCTGGTTGGGATTCTTATTGTCAATGAGGTGGCTGATGAGACCCGTAAACTAAAAAGGAGTTACTTCTTTTTAAAGTGAATTTTGAAAATGCATATGATTATGTAGATTGGGTTATTTGGATGTGGTTATGGGTAAAATGATGTTTCTGAATCTTTGTCGGAATGTGATGAAGGAATGTATAGGTAAGACAACATCTTCTGTGTTGCTAAATGGTAGTCTTATCGATGGATTTACGTTGGATAGGGGGTTGAGACAAGGAAACCCCTTTCTACTTCTTTTTTTCTTTTTACTTTTGTTAGCATCTTAGGGTTTTCATGTTATGATAACTCCTTTGGTTGAGAATAATACTTTTTCTGGGTACCAGGCTGGTAGGAATGAGCTTATTGCTATCTTCCATCTTCAATTTGTTGATGATACACTAATTTTGGAGAGAAAAATTGGGATAATGTTAGAGTGATGTGTGTTGTTTTTATCCTTTTTGAAGTTATGTCGGGCTTGAAAGTTAATTTTTATAAAAGCTTGTTGGTTGGTGCTAATGTTAATGAATATTGGTTGAATGGGGCAGCCTTAGTTGTGACTTGTAAAATTAGGTGCCTACCTTTTGTGTATCTGGATCTCTGTATTGGTGGTGATGTGAGACATCTGATTTTTTGGGATCCGTTGCTTAATCGAACTAAGGCTTGACTACCAGATTTTAAAAGGAAACATTTGGGTGCTCGGTTCGTTCTCCTTAAGTTGGTCATGTCATCTCTTTTGTATATGCTATTTTCTTCTTGAATGCTCCTTCAAGTATCACTCTCTCTATTGAATCTATTTTAAATAATCATTTTTGGGGCGTGGTGAGGATCTTAGGAAAATTTCTTGGGTTGACTGGGAGTCTCTTTGTTTGATAAAGGAGTTTGGAGGCTTAAGAGTTAAGCAAATAAGAGAGATTAATATTGATCTTTTAAGCAAACGGTGTTAGAGGTTGATGGTGGATAAAGGGGGTTTGTGGTATAGGGTTTTTTCAGAGTGTTATAGTGTAGGGGTATGAATGAGGGTGGTAGGGATGAGTCTGCTTGGTGGAAGGATTTAGTGTGTATTCGTAATGGGATTTATGGTGGAAGGTGGGTAATGGTGTAGATACATTTTTTGGGACATATTTTTGGTTAGGGGATTTTAATTTATTTAAGAGGTTGTTTGATTTGAGTAAAAATCGATGGACGACCATGGTAGATATGTTTCATTTAGGTTATGGGAAGGGAGGTGAGACTTGGAAGTGGCGTCTTCGGTTGTTGGCGTGGGAGGAGTATCTGGTAGGGGAGTGTAGGGAAATACTTCATAATGTGATTTTGCAGGTTAATGACGAGGACAAGTGGTTTTGGCAGTTAAACTCGGGTGCAAGCTACTCAGTGTGTGGTGCGTATCAATTTCTTACTAGTCATGAACTACATCATTTTACTCTTGTTCCCGATTCCATTTGGCATAAAGATGTCCCCTTGAAAGTATCATTATTTTCTTGGTGCTTTCTTCGTAACAGACTGCCCACCAAAGATAATTTATTTAGATGAGGTATAATCACTCATGATTCTCAGCTTTGTATTAGTGGTTGTGGCAACATCAATTCTGCAAATTATTTGTGTTTTGCCTGTAATGTTTTTAGTTCACTTTGGCATCTTATGCATAATTGGTTTGGTATTTATTCCGCAGATCCTTTTGGTATTACAAATCATTTTCTTCAGTTTGGTCACTCAGCAGGTGCTTCAAAAGCTCGACAGTCTATAATGGGTTTAATTTGGCTCTCTTGTGCTTGGGTAATTTGAAATAAACGGAATAACAGGATTTTAACCAATAAGACATCCTCAACTCATCAGCTTCTGGATAAAATTAAAGTTGCTTTCTTTTTTATGGTTGAAGGCAAAATATGCTAACATTACTTTTGGTTATCATAGTTGGTTGCTTTGTTCTTTTGTTTCTTTGCGCATATGTTAATTTTTTCCTTTTGTGATTTTTGTCGACTTCCTTTATTTCGGCTTGCTATTGTTTTTAAACATTTGAGTTCTTCTATGGTACGTCTTGTGTTGGGGAGAATGATTTTTCAGTGTTAATATATTTCATTTTGGCTAGTTAAAAAAAAATAGACAAAGAACGTTTTCATTTGCCGATTATCCTAAAATCACCCGATTAAAAATCTACCCTTCAACATTAGTGGTCTAGGTTCGATACTCTAACCAAAAAAAATAAAACATTTCATTCATCAAAATAAACCCACAAACCCAAGTTGTGCAAACATAGGAACATACGATTAGTTCGTGTCTATTCATTCAATGAACAAAAACATTTAACCAACAAAAAATGTAAGGGCATTTGCGATGGATTTTTCAGAAGAGACGATTTTGGAGGACTGCTTTTACATTTGTAAAATCTTTAAAGAACAGCATTTGTTCCTATCTTACACTATTTTTGTCTCCCTCTGGAATTTAATGCGGTCATGGATTGGAGTCTCTTTGATTGATCCGTATCATATCCAGGATCACTTTCTTTAGTTTGTTTATTCTTCAAGTGGGTTGCGAGCTCGTCGATCTTTTATGCAGGTTATTTAGCTGTCTTGCGCATGAGTTTTGTGGAATAAAAGAAATAATAGATTATTCAAAAATAAAGAAAGTTTCATTCACCAATTGTTAGATAAAGCCAACTGAACTATGCGCAGTGCGCACAATGACTATACATAATTTTTTTAATGAACTTAAAAAAGAAATAGTTGTTTATAAATGTGATCGGAATGAATATCATATCTTGCCTTTGCACAGTTTAGCATACACGTGAGTGTTACGGCACGTGAATATTTTTCCAAATAAAACCAAACATAGTCGACATCAATTTTTTTCTTTTTGAATAAATATAGTCGACATCAAATATTCTCTTGAAAAAATATTATACAAATCGTTTGATTTAATTATTCCAAAAACTTCCACCGAGTATGACTTTCTTTCACACTAAGTTTCAGAAATTTAATTTATAGTACACGCCAATAATATAATCGTCTAACATTCCTTAAAAAAAATAAAAATAATATAATCGTCTAACATAAGCGTTGGTTTAGATCTCACCATTTAAAACATATCATTCTATTGCTTCAAAAAATACTTACATAAATATCTAAATGGTAAAAACTAATTGAACATCTATAGTAAACATTCCCTTAAAAAAAATCTATATTAAATATTTTACGGTGCCTACAAGTTACTTCGTTCGTCTCATAATAATTGTCGTTTTTTTTTTCTTTTTCTCTATTGTCACTTTAAATATCAATACAACATTTATTAATTTTTTTTCCACTAATATACCCTTATTTATTGAGGTTCACTCTACTTAAGAGTGTTTTAGTAAAAATAATATTAATTTCACCATTAAAATCAACTTAACTAATAATTTTCTTAAGAACCGTCCGCAATCCAAATGCGACAATTAATCGGAGACTGAGGGAGAAAATTATTTTAGCAATTGTGAATGTGATATATTCATATGAACTGTGTAACTACAGTTTATCTTGTAGCACATCATAACCTTCTGGACTCAAAATTTGGCATAACAAGACTTGCCTCTTCATCCAGCAGCAACTTAAAATATATGAAAGATCATACGAAAATAAAGTCCAAGAAAAATGAAATAATTTTATTCCGCTTATACCACGACTTACTCTACAGTCTACACTACAAATTTACAAACCATTGGTTTGTTCCTTCGACGATCGCTGTAGTACCCAACTCTCGCTCTCTCTCGATATATATTATAACATTAACATGCCTAGGCTATATAATCTGTTCTTTTTGGTGAGAGGATGGATCAAACAAGGGTGAAAACAACGACACTTTGAGCCAAAACCGCCTCCAAAGAGGGCGCATTTATATAAATAAAGATTATCATGACAATGTAACTTTTCCTAGCTGTGCTTCTCTATATTTGTCATCTCATGTTGCAACAAAGTGGTTTACCTTGATGTTGCAATTTATCCCACATGCAAGTCATTTGTCTTGGCGATTGGTAATGTGCTGTGTAGTAATCTTCGATGCACCCGAATTGGCAGAACTTAAAGCTGTGCACATACTCTACTTCTCTTGTACTGTTGAATTGTTCTACCCACATTCCCATGCTCACATCTTCCATTTTAAATAACTGCATCATGTCAAACTTGGTTGGTTAACAGCTGCAAGATTTACATGTATCGAAACGCAAACATATGCACAAAGTTTAAGATGTTATTAACACATTCACGTACATCCATGTAATGTAACATAAAACAAAGTACATTGAGGAGTAGAGATTAGCAGACTGAGGGCTAGTTTCTTACGGATTAAAAAAGTGATTTCGATGGTCAATAACTTAAACATTATCCTTTAGAGAATTTTAAGAAAAGCTGAAGCTATTTTGTGTTTGTTTACAATAGTGAAGATCATCTTAAAAAAAAAAAAAAAAATGCTTTTAAGAGAAACTACTCAAAACAGTTTCATATTTTAAGTAGTTTTTCTAAAAATTTCAGATTCATCTTTTTAAAATTACTGTAACAAACGAATGAAATACTTCAAACATGGTCGTTTTAAAAGAAGTGTTTTTTAAAAAAGAATTTGTTACAAACGAGCTCTGAATGGGGGACTAGAAAAGATGATTTGCGGACGTACCTTCAGTCTTTGCTGTTCAAATTCGGATACAATGAACCGAGCAATGTCAGATGAGACAATGTAGCCTGGACCATTAGCATAGGGAGGATACTCTTCCTCTACCCATTCCTGAAAATTACGCAAAATAAAATAAAATGAGAACACATTCAACAATGTTTTCAGAGATGACGATCCAAAGCCACAAAACAAAACAAAAGTCGAAGACAGTGAATGTCATAAATATCAATGCATAGAATTTTCAAAACCTGGTAGAGCTCATTGAATTGAAGAAAGAACTAATAAAAGTAACTATTTTAAACTCAGATTACGCAAAATGTGGGCCAAAAGCCAGCTACCTACCTATAATATGAAACATAGGTATAAACAGAAAAATAAAATAACCACTACAGAACACAGAAAAACCAAAAGAAAACTTATACCTCGTAAGTTACAGCCCATTTCCCATCACGAAGAGGCTTGTGGTGGTAATTCATATTTCCCATATAAAGGCTTTTTCCAGTTTGAACTTCTCTCGCTTCGCTTATGACAGAATCCACTCTAACAAATGTGTCATCATCACACTTCATGATATACTTAGCAGCCACTGAGCGTATCTGCAAAAAATCGTGTTCAACAACCAATAATAAATCAACTTAACAATGTATACAACATACAAATAAGCAACACGTTTTCCTCTCCGATCACTTACCCCGTATTCACATATGGCTACGGTCTTCAAAACAACAAGGTCATAATGATCCATGTATGGTACTATAATAATATCGCCGAAATACTCAGCTTCTTTCTTTATCTCCACATTTATATCCTTCCTTCCATGCTATCATATGAGAAATGGAAAAATCGTAAGATCAAAACATTGTGTAAACTATTCATGGATTTTTTTTATCATTATTTAGGGTACATATAAGATGCAGCCTCTCTTACCAAGGCCACGAAAAACCGAGCCACAACATGTGAGGATTTGATTAGCTTATGCTGCATCCATGACTTCCTCACTGCCATCCGTTCAGCAAAATGGTTGCCAGCGGAAAGGATACCAATGAAAAGCTCGACGTTCATGTCGAGAATAGGTGGTGCCTTCCACCGAGGAAGCAGTTCAAGATGCATCTGAGGAGCAAAGCTAGGATGTGATGTAGGTAAGGAAGCAGCATATATAGAGTGCACATCGACGTCTCCATTTATCGATAGTCCAGTAGCATCCTCAAGAGCAAAGCCCTGCAAAATGTGAACATAACATCAACACTAAAGAATGACATTTTTGTAATCATCCGGCGGGAGATAACAGATACAGATGTGTTTTTTTTAACATCAAAATACAGATATCATATGTATTCATCTCTTTCTTGCCTTTTATCTTTTACAACTTACACGTATTTCAAAAGTATATACAAAAACCAAATGACACCTTTTTAACATCAACTTTTTGAGGTCAAAAAATATTTTCTCTATGACATGATTAGCATACTTACTGTGCGATACGGAAAGGAAGTCACATGCCTCCCATCTACAGTAATATGGTAGCCTTCCAAGCCAGCACTTATGGTGAGAACAAATAATTTCCCCTCGGCAAAAGGATATGGCCATTCAACAGGCACGACCTTTTTTCGCCCCATCAGTCTGTTCAACCACCACGTCGCCTTCCACTCTTCCGATCGATTATCATCATCATGAATCCATTTCTCACATTTCACCTGTCCATCAACTTCATAATACCATCACAAAAATCAGCAAAGACAATTAATGTCCCTTCTAACAAGACACAAGTAAAAAAAATAAACCAAACATGCATACAAAATGTACTCATTCAAAAAAGAGAGTGAAAAGAACAATATCAAACAAATTTAATCCTCAGTCAGCAAAAACTGGTGTTTATACAGTCATCCAATGACTTCTGTCTTTCCAAAACTTGAAATTTTGAGATAGAATTGATGACAGTCAACAATAACAACCACCGAGATGTTTTCTCACTAGATGAAGTCGTCTACATGTATCAATCGGTGCCATAAATTGCTTATCAGAGTCGGCTACATGGATTGGTTGATATCTTAAATCCCAATCACATATCAGGTCCAAAGATAGACCATTTACCGCTAAAACCCCTCTTAATTGTTTGACATGTCAAATTTTCTTTAGTCTTTGTCTAAGTCAATGTCTATCTCTAGCTATTGAACTATTCTCCTGTCTTAGTCAATGCCAATCTCTAGCTATTGGATTATTCTTCCGTCTAAGTCAATGTCTATCTCTAGCTATTGGACTATTCTTCATTTGACCAACAGCTATCCAAGCCTCCATAGGGGTAAGCGTTTTCCACACATCCCCAAACCACCTAAGATAATTCTCCAATCTCTTTTACAATGGGAGCCGCAACAATTTTATAATTAATGATTGTATATACTATATAGTAATCTTGTCTTCATTAAGACACATGATAGTCAATCCACTTTGAAGATTTTGAAACAAAACTGTTTAATATTGTAAAAAAAGTTTGATCAAACTATACCCTTTTTCTTTTTCCCAACTCAAAACGCAAACAAACCACAATGTTAATTGTAGAAAACACAAATCATGTTCGTTCATAGAACTAAAGAAATCACACTCACTACATATTGCAAAGAGAACCATCATTCCCTAATGTCATTACAATTAAAAACTCCAAAATAATCTCCCTACCCTCATTAATCAAGCAACACAAAATCTCTACAAACAATATAAAAAACAACCCCTTTTTCCAAAATTCAATTGAAAAACCAAACACAAACACAAACCAGTGTTATCAATTGCAGATTGTAAAAAGAATTCCCACTCCCCAATGCCATTACAATCTATGGTGCTATGTATCACTGACACTTTAGATTGAAGGGATGTCTAGTGTCCGACACGTCTCAATGTCTGACAGAACACCGATACATGTAGTTACATTCAGTTATATCTTTTTCTCAAATTATCAGTGTCAACACGTCAATGTCTGTGTCAGTGATTCGTAGATTACATTACAATAGAAAACTCCAAAGTCCAAAACAAACAATCTACACACATTAATCAAACAATCTATATAGCACCAAACCTTCAGATTGAAGGCGTGTCTAGTGTCTAACACCAATGTATGTGGTTGCATTCAATTATTCTATTTCCTCAAATTATTACCAGTGTCTTGTTTGTGCTTCATAGATTAAAATTGAAAACTGCAAATTCAAACAAAATTAACTCCCTATCCGGCTACCCCATTAATCAAACAACACAAAATCTTTGCAAACAATACCTAGAAAAACCCCTTATCCTAAATTCAATTCAAAAAACCAAACAAAAACACATGATCGTACATGCATACAAAAAGGACAGTTTTACATTACCAGTTTCCTCGTCCGCGCGAGACTTCCATCCCTCACACCTAAGACCAGTCCCCCATTGCATCCTATAACAAGTATTCTGTTCAATAACAGGCTTCCCACTCCAATCCCCTTTAAGCCTAGGATTAAAATGCAATATCTTTGGTGGCTCCTCATTATCAACAGCTTTCAAACCCTGCAACTCCAACATAAACTGTGAAACCATAACCTTTTCGTCACCATTTCTCACACCACCAATCTTTGGATCACTCTCACCATGTGCAAAACGTGGTGTCCCCACAACAGTCACATGAGACCAAAGTGTCAACCCACAATTCAAAACCATAACCCCTTTCAACTTCTCCCTAAACTCAAACCCAGAAACTGAAACTGAACTCAAACAAGTATCCGAATCCGAACCATTTTCGGCTTTTTTAAAACCCGAAAAACTCTTAACTTTACCACTTTCAACTTCTTCCCATAACTTTTTACCAGAACTGTAAGCATGTTTTGCTACCTTGTGAAGCTCTGATACACCTTCAAAGCTATTGTTAAAGCTCAAGGTTGAAACTTTCTGTAATAATAACCCAAAGGGTCGTTTTTGTTTGTGATTTTGTTCTTCCAAAAGTGGCATTGCGTCGGTGGTGAAAACCCCAATATTAGCTACAGTTTCTGAACCTAACCCTGCTTTGAAAGCTAAGGGAATTTCAAAGCTCATGAAAAGCATGTAAAGAAGCATCATCATCATGAAAATTTGAATCAGTGTGAGTCTGTTTGGGAGTGTGAACACTTCAAGCTTCACTTTCTTCATATTTGTTCTCTTTTTGCTTTGATTTTGCTACGAAAATGGAGGCAAAAAGTTTGAGATTTTTTTGAAGAATGAAAAAAAAAATGGTTTTTTTTTTGTGGGTTTGTTTTGAAGGAATTTGAAAGCTTGGTGAAAAATGGAATTTTGTGGGAAGGTTTGTGAAAAAACTTTGTTGTTGCAGTCACATGAATAAATATGAATGCAGAGAGAACACAGAAAGAGAATGAAAATGAAAGCTGTTTCTTATTGTAAAAGTAAAAATAATAAGAACTTTTAGTTTCTTTTTTTTTTTGTCAAAAAAAAAAAGAACTTTTAGTTTTAATTAATTTGAAAATATTTAATTATCTTTTGGTCAAATTAAGAATAATCATTTTAATAAAAAATATTCTATATACTTTTTTAATAAAAGAAAAAAAACATTTCACATATCAATATCATAAACAAGAATAGAGTTGGTCAAACTTTAGTCAAGAATAAGAGAGAGATAGTTTTTTTAGGGGAAAAGAGAGAGAGTTGGTCAAAACAAATATGAAGGAAATATTTTCTCTATCCTAAATACTAGTAAAATTTGTAACCAAAAAAAAAAATACTAGTAAAATTTATTTGTTATAATTAATCAAATATTTCCCCTAAAAAAATAATCAAATATTTGTATAGTTTGATTTTAAATCAAATGATTGCGCTGAAGTGGCTAATGGCTTTTACAAATAATTAGTCATTTGGAAGAACCTAAATTTGATTCTTGAAAAGAACATTTTTTAATAAAAAAAATAAGGGTTAAATGTGCTTTTGATCCCTACAAATAGGTCAACTTTTTGTTTTAGTCCTTCTAAAAAATTTCTTCAACTTTTAGTCCCTAAATTTTTTGTGTTTTCACTCTTGGTCCTTCATTTAAAGTAAACTCATATGTAGAATTCAGATTTTTGAATAAAATTTTGCTGAAAAATTTATAATATTATAAGAATCTCTCCTAAAAAAATAAGAATTTTTAACAAAACATAAATTAAATATGAATTTTTATATTTTTTGTGGTTAAATATTCATATTTAATTTATGTTTTGTTAAAAAATTCTAATATTTTTTTAGAAAGATTTTTACAATATTCTACCCTACCAAAAAAGAAAGATTTTTACAATATTCAACACATTTATGCACAATTTCAATAAAAAAATACAAAAATTTAATTAAAAATAAGGACAAAAAGTAGTGATTGAAAATTTTATAGGGACTAAAAGATGAAGGAAAATTTTAGAGAGATTAAAATAAAAAGTTGATATATTTATAGGGACCAAAAATATATTTAACCCAAAAAATAATAGTCGATTTTTTCTATAAAAAAAAGTAGACTTCTTTTTAGAGGAATAATAAAAGTATAGATTAATTAGGAAAGTAATATTACTAATCCATTTTCAAATACTACTAAAAAATCAACTACACTTACTAGAAAAAAAACCCTTAAAATTAATACACTTTGTGGTTGTATTTGTTTGGTTTTCAAGTCACACATTGTGTTTTAAAATTTGTTTTTTTGACTCTTAAAATTATTATTTTTTGACTAGGACTCTTTAAATTTGTTGTGAATGTTCTTGTTGACTTTTTCAAAAAAAATAAATATTATATGTATTTTTAACAGAATTTAGTTTTGTGTGAATTATGCTTCTTTTGCTCAAAAGTTTTTTTCTTTGTCAAGCTCAATTGTAAATTTTATTTGGGTCAGTTTCAACATGAACCCGCCAATTTAATTTCAATAGAAAACATTTGTATAAAAAGATTAATAGCAAACAATTTACTCATTTTAAATAAATATCAAATACAAACAATACCAGTGGTTCTCTAAAAAATAAACAATAAATAAATATCAAATACAAACAATACAAGTGGTTCTCTCAACAAAAAAAAAACAATAAAGTGGTATTTATTGCTCAAAAAGAGTGATATATACCTAATTCTCTTAAACATATATTGAAATAAGTTTCTCAATAAATCACAGCTACTTCAAGGGATTAATCTAAAAAGTGAATACTCCCTCATTCTTTTTTAAGTTTATTTAAAGTAATTGTTTAAAAATTTATGAAAATGAAACTTTTATCTTTGACCAAATTACGGGAATTAAAAAAGTTTGTAATAATGTTAAATTATTAAATATGTATAATTTTATCATTTAAGAGAGTGTTAATTTCTGACTACTTTTTTCTTCTCATGTTAAGTGTTTCATTTGTGTTTTACACGTGTATTAAAAAAATGGCTAATAATATTGATTTTAATGTAAAATTGATATTGTTAATCATAAAAAAAACGTGTCATTTACTAAAACACACTAATTAATTATGGTTGTTGAAAGTAGATGATTGAAATGCAATAAATAAGAGTATGTTAGTGAAAAAATAATAAATGTTGTATTATTATTATTATAATATACTAGATAAATAATTTAAGATATTGAAAAATAGTAAAGAGGACACCTAGTTTGAGACGGAGAGAGTAATATTTATAGTTGATTGAAGAACAAAATGTAAAATAAATATGTGTATATTGGTAAAGAAATATTTAAAGTAATTAGAAATAATAAAGCGATTTTATAAAAAAGGGCACAAAAATTTATCCAAAGTGTCCTACTCCCTCTCTCTCAAAATAATTGTATCTTTAACATTCTTTTGTCTCAAAATGATTGTCATTTCAGAATACTTATGTAACATTTATTATTATTTTTCAATATTATACTCTTATTTATTGAAGAAAAATAATATTGTACTTCCACTTTTTAACAACTTTTGAAACAACCATCTCTCATACTTTTATGTATTTTTATTCTCTTTTTTTTTTCTTTCTCTCTATTGTTTTTGTTCAATAAGAAAAGAAGAAAAATGGTTGTCACAAAAGTTATCTAAAATTTGTTTTACAAATATCATTCATCTTTCATGTGTTTTTATTTCTTTTTTTTTCTTTCTCTCTCAATTGTTTTTGTTCAATAAAAAGAGAAGGAAAATGATTGTCACAAAAGTTATCTAAAATTAATTATACAAATATCATTTCTTTTTATTGAATTTCATCAAACTTTTACAATTAATAATAATATTTTAATAAATAATACAAATTTTATCATTAAAATCATTACAATTATTATTTTAAGACAGAAGGAATATAAATTAGGAACGAATGTAGCAGTGTTTTCCTTATCTTAAAAAGAATAGAAATTTTTTGGGAGTAACATTTTCCTTGAAAAGATTGAGAAAGATGACATGATTAATTGTAGTGGGTTCAAAATTTCCTTTTGAGGGAGAGCCGCTAAGGAGACAAGTGGTCTTGCATGGCACACCTCATTCTCCAATTGCCAAATGGGTCGGTGGACAATTTTTTATTCTTTCTCAAGAATATTACTTCTTCGTTACAACAACATGTCATATTCCTAATTAAAAAATTATGTAATTGCTCTTATTGTTATAATTAAAATATGCTTATATTTGACTAATATTAAATTCGAAAATATTACTTCACATGTAAGAAGTGACAATTACTTCAAAAAAATGTAAGAAGTGACAATGACAATGAGTGCATGATTGAAAAGAAAATGGAAACTATCAAAGGTAGAAATGGTCTAGTTTGAGCGTTGAGGTTTATATAAGTTTTGAGGGTCTAGACCGTTGGAGAATGATGATGACTTGACTTGATAGAGGTGTGGGTCGTTGTAATGACTTGGGGTAGACTAATTCAATCTAGTGGTCCCCGGTGGCTTCTAAAGTGGGACATCAACTAAGTGAGTTTATAGCACCTCTAACTCCAGTCAATATCATTTAACATTCAAGCCTTTAACTAACATTGAAATGTATATTTCAACGACTGCAACATGGAAGTCTTCCATGTAATAGTCCTTCACATTGTAGGGGCTTTTGGGGTGGAAGATTAGGTTGGATTATTATAAGAAAATTGCTCTTCTTCCATCACATTTTGTTCACTTCCAACTGCACTTCTGAAAATGCCTCCAACGTAAGTTAAATTACGCATGAGTTAAACACAATGTCAGTTAACACACGCTAGGTTATACACTGCGTGAGATAAGATACGCTGAACCCAGCGTGAATTAACTCACGTCAGAGATGGCAAAATGGGTTGGACCCGCTGGGTTGGTCCATTTAACCTGCCAATTTTGACGGGGTGGGTTGAGATTTTAAACTCACCACAAGTAAGGTGTCTGCTCCGCCTAACCCAATAAAAATCGGGGCGGTGTCGGGCGGGCGGGTTTGCCTGTTGGGTTGATATGTATAAAAGAAATTCTTTTTTTTACTTCTTTTTATTTACAAGTCACAATCAATTTTCAAATTTCCACCTCCATATAGTGGGGGGGAAAATCAATTAATTTTATCTCTTTTGTTTTATGATTATAGCCTTATATTTGGAACAATTAGATAATTGATAATTCATGGAGTTTTTATTTTCAATGTCTTATTGATTTATTATAGAACATTATAAGATGTAATTTATATGTTTGAATAATTATTTTCATATTTTTAGTGGAGTCATTAGATATATATTTAGATTTTTCTAAAATTGGCTTTAAATTTATATATTTTTACATTGTTTATGTCAAGATTTTAATTAATATATATTTTTTAAAACATTGACGGGTCAACACGATAACCCACCGGTCTGCCATAAAACGGGGCGGGGTGAGATTTCTAACCCTATTTTTATAGTTGGTCCGCCCCGTCCCTTTTTAGACGAGTTATTGACGGGACGGGTTGACCCTTTTTACCATCTCTAACTCACGTTCCGTGTCCTTTTAAAGGTCAGACAACAGCTCATTTACTCATTTCTCATCTCAAATCTCAAAAATCTCTCTCAAATCAACCAAATCCTTAATTTCTTCAAGTTCAAATCCAACAACACTCCAATCACAATAACAAGTTTTCATAATCAAACATCATTAACCTTTTATGTTTATATGTTAGATTTTTCCTCTTAAATTAGAATTTTTGTAGTTTTATGGTTTGTTTAAATTTTGATTTTTTTAGCAAGAAATGATACAATGTTTACATGTAAAGGACTTACATTGCTTAATTGTTTAGAGGTTTGCATGTTTATGTTGTAGTTATGAGTTTTAGGGTTTACGTATAATCTGCACTCCAAGTGTTTGATGAAATGTTTGAATGAGCTTTTCATTGATTGTTTAATTTTTTATGGTGTAGATCTGAAACAATGGATAATTTGTTCAAAGTTAAAGTACGTTACAACGGTATAAACCCTCATTTGTTCAAGGTCCGGGTCGATGCCACGCTAAAGGATCTGAAGGATCAACTGAATGAATGAAATCAATCAAGGACTCAACCCCCGGAGACACAATGAGGGTGGAGGACCTTCAGTATGCACGTCCCGGTTTTTTGTAGACCGAAAAGATAATGTTGATAGACGATGACTGCGTGAGGAACATGTTCTTCAGATATTGTCAGAAACGCATGTTCCCGAGGATTGAGATGGAAACTACGTTGTTGAGATCACCTGAAGATATTCTCAAGAGTTTGATTCTGCCACAAGATTATGTTTAGGTAGCATCATCATTATGTAGTGTCTTTATTTTGTTGGAATTTAAGTTTAATTCTTGTTAATTTGCGGAAGATGTTGGTATTGAAGTGTTTTATACTGAATGTAATTATTTGCAAGACTCTTTGAAAAGTCAAAAGAGTGAATAAAACATATGTTGTATTCTACCTAATGGTTATACAAAAAAATTCATAAGATTCCTTCGTATAAGATGAGTGTGACATAACAGAATGCACCTCTAAGGTGTTGTTTTGTACTTGATCATGTTCCTCTGTCAATTGAAACTTGTCAGTTGGCAGGGCAGTAAGATTAAGTTCAAAACAACATCTTGGAATGCATTCTTGTTTGACGCTACTCATCTTATATGAGGGAATTTGATGAGAAAATTTGTACAACTCATTAGGTAGAATGCAACATGTGTTATATTCATTCTTTTGAGTTTTCAAAGGACGCTGCAAATCTTTACACTAAGTATAAGACACTTCAATCCCAACATTTTGAACAAACTTTCACGAATATAATTTAAACTCAACGTCATGATTATACCACATATATTTAGGGAGAATGTAATGTAATGTACATGCTAAAATCAAATAAATAAAATTGTGCATTTTTGAATTGATTTTGTGTACTTCTCCAACTTTAATCAAATTTATTCAATACGCAACTTTCTTCGAATTCACACTTGGTTTAATTAGTCTTCGAAGACATTATATTTTTTAGATGCCAAAATTATAAAATAAGTGCAAATATAAACAAAAATAAAAGAACAAAATTGATACACATAAAATCTCATTTTATTATTATATCGATACATTTACAATAAGGTATGTTTCTTGTCTAGGGAAGGAGGATTTGGGTAAAACTTTAATGTTTTTTTTTAACAAGCCAAAATGGAATTTTATAACCACAACCAGAGCAATCCCGAAAGCACAAGATGTGCATTTGGGACTACTACAGATAATCAAGTTTTACAACGTAACAACAGAACACAAACAACACAACATTAGTCAATACCCAAACAAACAAAAGGGTTTGACCACCACTGTTGAATGCCAAAAACAAAACTAGCTTTTTTAGCTTTCAACCGCCCTAAAGACATCAACTTAACCTTGTCTAATAAGCGGGGTATGGGAGTGACAACATTATTAAACAGACGGTTATTTCGTTCATTCCATACAACCCAGGCACACAAAAGCCATATGAGTTGCATAAACGAGCGTCTAGCTTTACCACCACCTGTCAAATATGTAAACTGCAAAAAATTATCAGAGATATTATCAGTGTCGACTCCAGAGCAGCCAATCCAATCTCGCACCAGATGCCAAAGCGAACCAAAGGCGTTGCACGATAAAAATAGGTGTTTTGCCGATTCATAGTCACCGCAGCCAGCAACTTGCGCCAAAATCCCCCAGCAAACAGATTAGACTTAGTGGGTAAACGATCAATGATGAGTCTCCAAAGAAAAATTGACACCTTGAGGGGAAACTGATGGTAAAACTTTAATGTTAAAAGTTTTTGTTCTTCAAGAACTAAACAAGGTCGGAGAGAGTATTTGAAGTTATCGTTGAAGTTAGTTTTTAGATCTTGAAGACTTCTATGCCACTTTTATCTGCTTTCAATTACGGCGAAAGGTGTAAATATGTTTGTTTATCCCACTTGCATGTATCATGCATACTAATTAGTAATTAATCTATTTACAACCTTTCATAAAATAATAATCTATAACCATATCCATCATTCTCCAATCCCCATCATTCATTAAAAAATTAAGTACACTAATTTAGCTTGCTTACAAAACAAGTCCTACTAATTCCACCATTTATTCCCTAACAATATTAAGTTATAATTCGCAGATATTTAACATGTATATCTTTGGATCTTTCAACAAAAAAAATGCATATCTTTGGATCCGTCTATCTATAACGTAAATTTATTCCTTACTTTTTTTCCTTGATGGATTGTTCTTTATTTTTAAAAGATAGTAGTACCCTTAATTTAATATTCTAAGATTTAGGAGCTTTTTGCAAAGTATACAAGAATCACAAACATTGCAGCTGTGTTTACAGAAACAATGATTCTGTAGCTTACTAATGACCAAGCCTTATATATAGGAATATATTGAAACTTCAAACATGCCCAACACATTCGGGTCCTCTCTGACTTCAACAGGTAGTCTTGTTACACCTTCATAATATATTAATATGCTTTCATTTATAAATACTGTTATCATCGGAAAGAAAACAAAGTTATCATAAACCACATAAACCTGAATTTTTATTTTTAAAAATGTTCACCCATAAACTATATGTTTGCAATTGTAGTACAAATATGGTTATATATTTTTAATGTATACTCCCTTGTCGTTTTTTATAAGACCCTGTAACAATAATCACAAGTGTATAAAAAACATTGTTGGAGTAATAAATTTGTGTAAAACACTTAAGACTATTATTAAATTATCTTTTGTGTATCTGTCTATAATATTTATATACAACACAATATATAGTGTAACACAAAAAAGATTCAAGGATGGATGAAGTAACATGAATGGCATAAACTTTCCCTGGAAAAAAAGAATAGCATAAACTTCTAAGTTCCACGTGAACACGCAAAAGAAGTTTACCCTGAATACACGTTTTTCTTTTTCACTATTTTTATTTGCTCCCCTTGATGTTGTCACTTTGCTTTTAAATTTAGTGCTATTTTCTTTCTGATTGTGTTGTATTCTCAAATCCTTATATCAAATTTAAAACAATTTAAAATAGGAAGTATAAACTATTTTATTTTTAATTTGATTCAAAAAAAGTTTTTCCGTGCTCGAGTGATTATTCTTTGTTGTGTCAATTTGCCACACAGTTGATAGGATAAATACTATTTTTTTTTTGACAAAAGGATAAATACTAATATTAATTTGTACATATTCACATATTGTACTGTTCATATTGATCATAACTGGAATTTTAGTCGAACCCGGTTGCAGATGACCATTCTTCTCTGTTTTTACCATTATGTCACACAAGTTTTGGTTGAATTAATTTCGCTTTTAAAATATATGTTCACGACACTAATATTAATTACAGCTTATTAGCAAACCTCTAAAACCGCCTTTCCCACTTTCCATAAACTTTAATTAATTTCGCTTTTAAAATATATGTTCACGACACTAATCTTTAATTAATTACAGCTTATTAGCAAACCTCTAAAACCGTCTTTTCCACTTCCCATAAACTATAATTTTTTCTTACACTTATCATTTTTTTTCTTAAATATTTGTTTAAACAATTATTTCTATGAGTTGAAATTAAATAATTATTTCTATGAGTTGAAATTAAATAATTAAATTTTTTTTCTTCTATCAATCAGGTCTCTCTCTCTGATTTATGGGTGTTTGAATATAGTTAAATGTTGTGATTCTGCTCTTAGAATTAGTAAATACATCTGTTTAATGTTAATGATTTTTTTTGTTCAACTTGCTAATACACCTAGAGAGGGTTTTCTTTGAATCTCTTTTAAGTTTGTTGTTGATTCTGTCTGTGGGTAAGGTCATTAGTTTTGGGTGGTTTGGTTCACTAAAATATGATTATTTATTTTAGGCTTGCATTTTTCCACCCCTAACTTTCAAAAACTTGGAAAATTGCCCCCTAAGTACAAAAACTACAATTTTGACCCCCTAAAATTTAGCCCCTTTGCATCTTTGGTCAATTTTGATTTATTCAACGCCTACGTGACAGGCCACGTGTGTAATTATTAATTAAAAAAAATTAAAAAACCAAATAATCAATTTTGAAATTAAATAAATGAAAAAAGAATTAAAAAAATCAGAAAAAATAAAAAGTGAAGGGACGCTTGAGGATGTGAGGAATTTGCATGGTTGGTTCAATCTCCCTTCTTTCTCTCTACTAACCCCAGCCACCAACACCACCTTCCAAGTAATGATTTTCAAGTATGCGAGCTTCACACATCATTTTAGTGAGAGTCATTTGATGATAGCCCTTCTCCGATCCATGCCATTGAATTTTCTTTCAATAAATCAATGGTGATCATTCCATTTGCTCACTGTAAACTTCATAAACCCTCTTTATAATATTATTGTAAAACCCCATTTCCAAAACACAGAAGAAGGGTTTCTTCTACTGATGTGTGAAGGGTTATTCTAGTGTGAGTAAATCGAGATTTCAGTTAATTGAGAATTTTGGTGGGTGTTGTTGTTCGCAATTTGATGCAAAGGGTTATTCTAGTGTTGCTCAGGTTGTTTCTTCTACTGATGTTGAGGATGAGAGGAATCTTCACAATTTGGGTTTTCGATTTGATGCCGAAAGATATTCTAATTAATCTTTTGGATTTTGAATTGAATGAGTTGGTAATTTTTGTTTATTTGGGTTGGATCGGAAGAGATGAAGATAGACATGAAGTGTTTTGGGTTTTATTTTTATTTTTTTCTGATTTTTTAATTCTTTTTTTCATTTATTTAATTTAAAAATTGATTATTTGGTTTTTTAAAAAGTTTTAATTAATGAATTACATACGTGGCCTGCCACGTAGGCATTGAATAAGTCAAAATTGATCAAAAGATCAAAGATCCAAAGGAGTTAAATCTTAGGGGACTAAAATTGTAGTTTTTGTACATAGGAGGTTAAAATTGCAACTTTTTCAAACTTCGGGTGGAAAAAATGCACTTTAGCCTTTATTTTAATCATAGGAACCAAATGAATTGGTTCAGTCTTCTTGGTTCCTTTTGTTTTAGTAGAACGTAACTACAATCCAATGTATCACTTTTAATTTTAAACAAGCACTAAGGCCCCGTTTGGATTCACTTATTTTGAGTTTATGTGAGCTTATCTACTCTCATAAGCTTTTTTAAAAGTGTTTGGGTAAATAAATAAAAATAGTTTATCATAGTTTCATAAGCTGCTTATGCCATATTTTAATAAGCCTAAATTTTCAGCTTACCCTCTGGCTTAACAAGGAGCTTATGAATTTATGTAACCCCCTTCCTTCGATTCTCTCTGAATCCACTTTTTCAAAACATATATTTTAATTATAATGTTAGTTATCTTTGGCAGTGCATGAGTAACAAAATTGTTATATACTTATCTTACTAGATTAACACACGTAACAAAAAAAAAATTTAATGAAGATTTTTATTATTTTTTTGTTACGTAACAAAATGAAACTGAATATTAATATTTTTCTTATATGAATATTTTTTTGTTACGTAACTATATACTTATCTAATGTTGATTTTGTCTTATATGAATATTGATATTTTTTTTAAGGACGAATATTGATTATACTATATATATAATTATAATTAATATATTAAAATATTGATTTTTACATCTTGATTAATTTTATCAAAAAAAAATCTTGATAGCTGTGGTTCGATTCTTTAATTTTTTTGTTAAATTAAAAATATTTAAAATTTCGATATTGCTTATGTAATGTCACATCCCAAACACTTCAATTTATGTAAGTATTTTTAGTTTTTTAGTGTATATATCCAAATATAAATAGCGTATGATGTAAACTCTGATGTTATAAGCCCTAATGATATAAGCATCTATATAAGTTGTTTATCCAAACGGATTTAGTCTGATATACAAGGCGGCAATAAGCTGAAACTAATAAAATTCATTATCACATCTTGTTTGGATCTGTTGTTGTTGGCAATGAATTACATGCGCCCTATTCAGCTGGTTAAATTTTTATGCAAAGCACAGCCTGGTGGAAGACTTATGGCGGTCGACGTTGGCACTAAGTTTCTTGGAGTTACCATGTCAGATTTGGAGATGGAAGCCGAAGACAAATCTAGGTATAATAATAATTAGCCTCATTTGTTTTACTTTTTTTTTTTAGGGTTTAGGGAATTAATGAGTATGTTTGTTATCTTCAGCCTTATACCGATGAATGATAAGTCTGGAGAGCCCAAGAGTGATGCTGTTATTGCATCTGAAATCAAGGAGCCGTTAATTATAATCATTTTCATTTTTCATTTTAATTAATTATAGGTTGATCAGAACAATATCAAGGGCATGGTGATTGGAAAGCCGGAGGATGGACTTACGTCTTCCAATATATTTCATAATTTGCCCTCCAAGACTATAGGGGGCTTGGACATCGGACAGCCCGATGGTCTTCCCCTGTCTTCCAACGTATGTTGTATGTTTAATTTCATAACGTATGTTGTATGTTTAATTTCATAACGTATGTTGTACTGAAAATTAATTTATGTAGTATTTCTTGATGTGATTCTGTCTTCCCTCATTCGACCTAGGTTCAAGCAGTAGAAATTATGAAGTTCGTCCAAAAGCTTGCGGAAACAAATATTATCAGTGATATGAACTAGCAAATGATGGCTTCTCCAGTAAGGTGAATCACACGTTTATTTCTTGCTATATACATAGGCTTGTGTTATTTATATGATATCAATTTTAAAATGTGCAGAGTGCTTTGACATGGATGTGGGTTTTGAAGGACATGGAAAGCGAGGAGCTGTCGAAGAAAAGGGCGAAAAATAAGGTCACCAAACGTGTTCTCCAGGTAAATTTATTGATGTACTGTCCATCATGTGTTTTCTTCAATCCTTTATGTCTGGTTTTGGGGTTGCGTTTTTCTGTTCGGACTGAGGAGGATGCATCTGTGTTGGTTATAGTGTTATAGAGTCTGTTTTGACTGTCTTGGAAATTTAAGGTCAGGCTGTATAGAATGTCTCTGTTATCTTAGTTCCGTAGTTCTTGCTTTTAGGCGTGTAACAAGTCTGTTTTGGTGCTGATATAAGGAGTTCGGTTTGCTCCTTGGTGTTAGGTGTGGAGTTTTATTTATTTTGGGTTTAATTTGGCTATCGGTACTTTCTGTTTGTTAATTGCACATCTTGTGCGTTCCTAAATTAATAAATTCATTTTTTTGCTGCTTCAAAAAAATAAAAAGATGGGTAAGATGAAAATACAAACAAGATGGGAGATGAGAGAAGAACTTTTTGAAAAATCTCAAATCTGTTTTCAAGAGAGATGTGTTTACTGGTAGTAAGTAGTAACTAGTAACTACTGATGATTTCCACTTTACTAGGGATTTATTTATTATTATTAATTATTTATTAATAAAAAATAAAAAGAAAATTGATTGATAGTTGGTACTGGTAGTACTTGGTAGCATGTTTGCAGGTGAAGGAATATTTAAGCTGCTCAACTTTAGTATAAAAACATAATTAATTACACCTTGCCAAGTTACACCAGTTGGCAGTTGTTCTGTCTGTGTGTGGTTCTTGAGACTGAGTCCTCACATCACCCCTTCATATCTGAATAAAAAATTAAAATAATACGGGTCGGTTTCGGTTTCTGATGGATGAATTTTGACCATCCGCACTCGACTGTTATTACCCAGATTAAACCAAAATTGTTCACCGACGTCCCGATGACCCGATCCCACACCGCCCGTTTGTCAATTTTTCTATTCGGTTTGAGGCGGGTGGCGGTTTTCTGTCCACCCCTAGCGAGTCTGTTCAAAATTTTCCTTTGTTGTACAAAATCTGGCACTACAGACTTGGACATCCTCACTATGAGGTGCTCAAATCTGTCATGAAACTTTTTAATCATAATTTACCTAATAAAATGCTTTCTGATTTTTGTTCTGCCTGTTGTTTGGGGAAAGCTCATAGACTTCCCTCGTTTACTTCTACTGCAACTTATAACAATTAATAAACTTTAGAACTCAACTTTTGTTATTTATGAGGGACCTGCTCCAGTAGAGTCTTTTGGAGGTTACTGCAATTTTTTGACCTGGATATTTCCTTTAAAACTGAAGTCTCCCACATTAACAACCTTCCAAAATTTCATAAATATGGTAGAACTACGATACAACTCTTCCATCAAGTGTGTTCAGACTAGTGGTGGTGGTGAGTTTCGCCCCTTCACCTCTTATTTGAACAATCTTGGCATTATTCACAGACTCACCTCCCCTCATACTCACCATCAAAATGGGTTTGTAAAAAGGAAGCATAGGCATATAGTAGAAACTAGATTGACTCTATAACCTCGTGATGAAAAACATTTTAGGGGGCGTTTGTTTCTTGCATGAGAACTTTATACCCAAGAATAATGTTCCCAGGAATTAAGAAGTGAAATCATAATCCCGGGTACTTTTCAAAAAAAGCGTTTGGTTAATATTTACTACATTCCTATGATTATTTGTAAACTTGGAGAATATGGGTAGTTACTAGGTGGTTATTTAAGTTTTATCCCCACCTTTATGGGAATATTTTTTTCCCACCCATTTTCTTGGAAATAAAAACATGGGAAATGGGAGGTTATTTTATTAGTGGGAATGTTTTATATCTGGGAATTAATTTCCTAACATTGTAACAAACATAGGAACCCTTCTTTGTAACTTCTATATCTTGCGAATGATTTTTACAACTAGGAAACAAACACCCCCTTACTAAACACGACATTTTTAGTCATACGAGCTTATAAGCTATAAAAAATGGTAAAATATAGTAAAATAATATTGAAGGTTAAAATTGGAAGAAAATGTAAGAAGCTATAAGCTTTAAACTCAAAAGCTACTTGAAATAACATCTAAAAAAAATGGTTCCTTTCTTTGTTGGTCATGCTGTTCTTCTCTTTGGGTGTTGTTTCTTTTGTCTGATCTTCCTTTGCTGATTCTTTTTTGTTTGATTAAAAATCTATTATTCATAAATGTACTAACAGTTGTTTATAAAATCTATTTTGCCAGAGGTACCTGGATATCGTTAACAAGGAAGTCTAGCTCATAGCACCACCGGAGTCAGCGGCAGAGCCACACACAAGGTTGTGTGGGCTCCTGCCTGCACAAAACTTTCATATTTTTTTTTTTTAGTACTAATATTGCTAGATTTAACGTAAGCAAACATGATGGTAGATATGAATGATGGCTTATCATCTATATAAAATATGAGTACAGTTTCTCTGTATGTAGTGATTTAATCTCCTATGAAGATGCTGCATGTGTTGAAGACATTGCAAGCGCTTACGAATTTCATGGAGTTTTATTTGTTGTTGCAATCAATTTACAGTATATGGTAGCAGGCAACCGTATTGAAGAATTGCAAATTAAAAAGCATGATAAGAAATTGAAAAAATTGAAGTCAATTGAAGAAATTGAAGTCACGGTCAAGTGCTCATCCTTTTTATTTTAATTTTAATTTTAATTTTAATTTTAATTTTAATTAATATCCATGATAGCAAGGTGATTGAGAATAAAGTATGAGCACTTGACGTGACTCCAATATAACAGGAATCCTTTATATGATGTGGCTTCTCAATCAATATTATGTTGAGTTATTAAGGATCAGATCTTGCCTCTATTATGAATGGTGTTGGAACCCGAGATTGTTGAAAGAGGAGGTGAGGGCTGCTGTTCTTTGCGCACAGGTTTTCGACAGTAGGTGGCTGTTTGTTGGTGTTGTAGCTGGAGGTTGGCAGTTTTGGTTATGGAGGGTGGTAAACGTACTGTTTTGCTGTGATTTTGGTCACTGGTGTGTTTTTTGAGGGCTCTAGCTGCTGTATTTTTGGTTTTGCTTGGGAGGATTCCTGTGCTTTCTGTTATAGCCTTTTGGGTTTCTATTTGTTCTTCTTTGCCTTTTGCACTTCTTGTGCTAGGCTGTTATATGAAATATATATGCTGCTTCAAAAAAAATAAAATTAGCAACTCAACATTAAATTGAGAGGGGGCGCTACGTAATTAAACATGAGAGATTTGGGGGCTAAAATTGTTAAAAAAAAAATTGGTGGGTTAAAGTGACACAATTAACAAATTTGTGGGGTAAAAAATGCAATTAAGGCTAGCTACTTATGTACATAGAGAGATGTTTTTTATTGAGATTGAAAATGAGGCACCATTCAATATTTCTAAAATATGTCAAATTGGAGAATAATTATAATGCTTTCAAAAATAAAATGTAATATATAGGCAAAATTATACAATATGTCCCAGAGGACATATCATATGAGAATACAATTTATATATGAGAATAGTGAGAATGCTTATTAGCCTTTGGATTAAAATTGTATGGTTGAGATTAAATGGTCTACTTAAGTAGTTCACGCGCTTGATTATTTTTGCCTCATCATGGTTTGATTTTTTTTTTTTTTAGTGAATCGTCCAAAAAAACAAAAACAATTTCATTGCTACGGTCATCACCAATTCACCATGGATAATTCCTCAACCTTTGAATGCTTTTGTAATTTTGCAGATCTGAAACTGCTCTGATATTTGTCTATTTACTATTTACATTTAATTGCCACAGCTAAGTTTTATTTGAGCAAGAGTGTTAGAATAATTGTTACTATTTGAGCATCTTTGAACATCATTCATCTATTTCTTTCTACAAAATTTTATAGGGAAAGATGGCCAGAAGGATAGGTTTGGATTTTTAATGCAATATTATGTTGTTCTTTCTTACCCTTGAAGTTTGGACTATTTGTGATTGAAGTCTGAGCTAGCCAACATTCTTAAGAGTATTTTCAATTGCAAGGTAACATTGAATAAAATAAGTGAAGCCACCTTCATTTGGGTGGAGCAACATAGAGCAGCTTCTACAAATAATACCAATGCTAACTAATAAGGCTCAACACCTCAGTAACATGGGTGATTGACAAATTTTGGTGGCATTGGTGGATGTCCATGATATTGCTCTAATGTGTCATACATCTCTGATGGAGAATTGAAAGACCTCTATGGTCTATCAAATATTATTGAAAACCATGAAGCATGAGAAAGATAGAGAACAAAAGAGTCTTGATTAGATTATATTTCCATAATGAGATGCTCTTTATTTTGTGCAGTCTTAGTCGAATTCTTGATTTCAATGATCAACTTTAACTAGGGTTATTGGGATTGAGTACACTAACAGCAATCTACGTCAAACTATCAACTCTAATACCACTACTGGTACTTAAACATCGACTTGAACACCACGTTTTCATCCAAAATTTTAAAGCATTGGACATATGATCGCATATCTTATCTTATATATGTCTCTCAACGTTCACATTTCCATTCAATATAAGACTCTTCACTCAAACTTGAGAGACCAATACCAATTATATATCTGCTATTTCGGTTTTGTATATGGATACAGGAGGAATCATCAAATTTCCCTCAAGTTCTTAAGAGTCTATGACAATCACCTGATAATATACATCCAGACCTTAGCTACCTAGTTTCTCTCCAAATAGTTTCATTATCAAAACAACAAACTTAAAGTGGTATTGATTTGTGGTTTGGAGAATTTGCTTTCTTTAACCTTTGTGGCAATACCTTGTTAGGACAAATACCAAAATCAATATATAGGTCAACTCATTCGGCTCTTTAATAATGTTTAACATTTCCAATATTTTGATTGAAGGGTCATACCTTCAAAATCTTCAAATACTTTATCTTTCTATTAACCTTGTGAACTTCTCTGCCTTATTTATGAGTATGGTTATAAATCTATCACCCCTTTATGCACAAAACTCACGGTTACGACCACGTTGGTGATGATAGTCCAATTTACGAGACTAGTCCATTAGGTAGGACTATACATCGAGTGTTTTTATTTACTCAATGAGAGATTCATAATATTGTTGCCTCCTTTTTTAGAGCGGGATTCACAACGACTGTAACTATGTCGACACTAATCCAATGATAGCCCTTTTTTATTTGTCAACTTCACTCATCTATCAATATTCTATAGTTCATTAGATAGATGGTTCAATTTAAAAACCAAACCATTAGGTAGAACTATACATCAGGTTTTCTTATTTATTCAATGTGAGATTCATAATATTGTTGCCTCCTTTAAGAGCAGCATCCACAACAGCCGTAACTATATCATCACTAATTTGGCGATAACCCTTTTCTCTTTGCCGACTTCACTCATCTATCAAAATTCGATAGATTACCTTAATCCAGCCTACCATTTTTCATAGCCCAAATCTCAATCAAAGCGCCAATTGTGATTGTCAAAAAGAACTAATAAATATTGTAATGAAAACCAAGCTTGTATACCTTATAAATAAATAATCATCTTTTTTTTTTTAATTGATAGTATGATTCTGCATCACTCAAGAAGGAAAGGATAAATCAATCTCCCAATAAGATTATTAAATATTATAATGAAAAGTGAAAACCATGCTTATATTTGTATATCTTATAATAATATAATAAACAAATTATCATCTATTTTTAGGTAATTAACAGAAAAATTTGCCTTACTCAAGAAGGAAAGGATTAATGAATCTCCCAATAAGATTATGATTTTGCACTGAATGCAAAACCTGTGACACTACATTATGATTCCATTATTAGTTGCTTTCAATCACTACTAACTATGCACACGTTCATCTGGCAAAGTGGTACACTTCATTTGTTAGCAGAAATTGTACACCTCCATGAAAAAACAAACAGGAATATGACATTGTTTTTATATTACACAAAAAAGGACATTGTTTTCAGAGCTCACGAGTTTGAATTTATGTCTCTTTACCTTTGTTTCTTTACCAATAATAATAAATTTTTTCATTTAAATAATGAAGCAGTTCCTTTAGTATATAGTATATGGATGGACCCTATATGGTTTTGAAATTTAAGTAGACATGAATGAGTAGTAGGTCCATGTTTCCTTTCTTGTGCCACTTGACCCCTCCTTTGACTTGTGGCTGGCATTGGCCATTATCACAAGACACAAACACAGTTTCTATCCCATCATCACACGCACGTTGCTTCAATAATTGTGTATGACAAGATGTCTTAGCCTATAAAATTTTGACAATGACACTTGACACATTTGACAATTTTGACACTGACACGTGTTAGACATTATACAGTATACACGTTTTTGATATGCAAGAGATTTTATGCATTTATGTAATGAGCAGCTCGGAGTTGTTGAATCAACTTCGAGTACTAATTATGTGAATGCATGAAATACAAATCCATAGTAACAAAGAGCTAGATAGGGTTATATAATTATATCGGAAGCCTATACTAACACATTGATATTGCATTCACGCAATCAGCAGCTCAGAGTCTTTGGATCAACTTTGAGCTGCTGATTGCATTAATGCATGGAATCACTTATAACACGAAATCCAAATTCATATTAACAAAAAGCTAGATAGAATTGCATTGAAAACTCATCTTGAAATAACCATTATTAATCATTAATTCCAAGATATGCAAATGCTTTTTCCATTATATTATTAGAGAGGATCTTGAGTTAGCCCTAGTTGGTGGTAATTCAAGTGGTCAATGCCATTTAACCTAATACAACATAACACTTGCTCTGGCAGCTCCTCAACTTTGTTCCCCTGAATCAAATATTAATATGATAATAATTAGTAGAAGCATAAAATAAAATGCATTTGATTTTTTTTTCATAAGATAAACACTGCTTACCTGGATTGTAAGGCCAATATCTAGAGTGCAGATCTTTAATCTGTCCATGAATGCTTCAAACCCTTTTCTTGAGATATAACCAAATCTATGCATATCTATATCAATCTCAAAGTAATTTTCTCCCTGCAATTAAAAACAAATAAACATATTGGTGAGGTTAGGTTATTAGAAATAAAGGTCACAGAGTAAAGTACTAGATCTTTTATAGTGGAATGACACCACTTTAAATAGTGGGCCAAAGATAAAGGTACCACAATTAATCCATAAAATTGTAAGCAAATAGTTGTACAAAATTATCAAAAAGTGGAAGGAGCCCACATGAAAAATTGAAGTTTATCATTCACTTTATTTGAAAGCCTATCATTTAATTCAGGGTCAGCTTAAATTCGCTTATTTGAGCTTATCTACTGATTTATAAGACTCTATAGTATGACATGTTCATATGCTGTTATCTACTTAATTCTATAAGCTCTATAGTATACCTTACGAAAATAGCTTATAACTTATATGAAAAAAATTTGACTTTGTTTTATTTGTTGTTATAAAAATAGCATATACATAAGCACTTAATCAAGCTATTTGTCTAGACAGGGCTAGTGATATAATTTTTTGTCTTTCTCAGTTTGAGATCCACTTGAGAATTAATTCTACATTAACTCTTAACATTAAAGAAATATCATGGCAGGACTAAATTAACCACATAATTACATGAATATGGATAGGATCATTAATGTAAAATGCATATGCATGTGCTGAACTTTACATTCATATTTCACTAAGGGAAAAAACAGACTTTCAAAATGAAGGAAGTAGAAAACATTGAGTGCAGTTATTGTCATATTAAGCTCTAAGGTGGTGTCAAAATAGATCATTGAAAGAAAGCATTGAAAATTAACAATTAGTGAAGGAGACATACCGAATAAAACTCGTGTTGGGGACGCGAAAGAACAGGTTTCTCATTGTAAGCCTGCATAAGCTTCCTTTCAGCTGCACTCAAATGAAGGTCTTCTATATTGCCAACGCGGCCTAGTATTTTCAATCGTTCTCGAAACGGTGCAATTGTATCGACTGGAAAGCCCTTTACCTTTTCAACTTCATCATCCATCAATTTCTGTCGAATGACATGGACAGATTTTATTTCATTAGCAACGAATAGGTCAGTAACATATATCTACTAATTTCACAAAATTTTGTTTTATGACAGAATTGTAAGAAATCATCTTAAAGAACTGATCGACTGAAAGAAACAGAACATTAGCATTTTTAGCGAGATATATCGATAAAATCAAGCACTAAATTGAGACATGAAGAGTCCAACTTACTCTGATGTTTTCTTGAAAATGTTGAGGAAGTTCCTTCGCGTAACTTTCCGAAAGCTTAAAATACAAGACAAAACTCGCTCCTTCACCATCAATTTCACCTTGGAAAAGCGTTGTAGGGTACAGCGGAATCTAAAATCCACAAAACAAAGAGTCTGAGAATATGCAGCGACAAAATGTTCATATAACTTGATGGCAAAATCCACAAAAGGACTAAAAATTGTGTAGCTAAGTTTAAGCAAAGTAAGAGTACCTGAACATTTACAACAAGAATTGGTGGAAATTTAGCAGAGGAACCAACAGTAGGAAGTTCAACAAACCGAGCGATATGGTCCACTTTACGCGGAGATAAGAAAACATCAACTCCAAATGGATAATATGCAGAATAGTTAGGAGCAAATTCCTTCTTCCTGTCCCTGTCATAATGAACAACAGCTACTTCAACACTATTTTCTATGAATGTGTATGCATTCAAAGCATATGTTTATGATCATGTGGCTTAAACTGTTTACGCATTTATTTGCGCACATGTATGCATTCTTAAAAAGTTACAGACAACCACCGGGGTTTAGTGTGAGTGGTCGGTGCACATTGTATGCGAGTGTGTAAATTCTGAGATACCGAGTTCAATTTCTTCTCGTAAAAAACAAATTTCTGACAGAATCTAAATCTTACTTGAAATAAGTTACGCCTCGTACTTTGAAAGTTCCTGGCTCAATGTGTGACCAACAATCAAGCATTTTCTTGTCAATTGGACAAAAGGGTACTTGAGAACCTGCAATTGGTCTTTGTAGCGTCTTCGAAGAAACTGAAAACCATAAAATGAAGCAAAATGAAGAATTAGAATATTTACGTTTACGCACAACTGCAACACAAGATTCATACTCCTAAAAAAACACCGATTCCGCACTATATATGAAAGAAAAAAAAAAGTATTCTTTCTTTTAATATAAAAGACTGCTATGTCAAGAATTCCAACTCACATCGACTAGAAAGTTTCGGAGGAGCCTTCTTCTTTGAATTAGGAGGACTTGAACATGATCTTCTTTTTTCAAGAGAAGGAATGGTAGATGCAAGACATGGCAAACAGTTGTTTGGAATAATGCCACAATTATCCAAAATTCCTTCGTCCTTATTTGAATTCGCATCGACCGAGGAAATATCGTCAAGGAACACAGGTTCATTTACTTCAATCATATTTCCATCTACACCGACATGTTGAACATCTGAACTTCTAGCAGCCTCGGAGATATTTTGTTTTTGCAATTGATTGGCATCTCTTGAATGTGGAAGACTTGGTACAGATCCACCTTCAATTCCATTCAGAGATACAACATCTGCAGATATTAATTGTATTTAAACGATTTAGTTTATGCATACACTGGTCAATCAATCATAACTATTAGATCATTAAAAAGCGTTTGATTTCATTGACAGTGTAAAACTTTCTAAACTGGTAGTGTATCAAAATTAAACTCTTAGTTTATTGTTCCATAAATCAAGGAGGTTTTAAGAAAAATATTAAAAATCATACCATCAGGAACACTCTGGTAATCATCATCACAGTCAGAATCAAATACAGTAACTGAATCAAACCATGCCTCTTCAATGCTTCCTGCAAACACAAATTTAAAATATCATACAAAATTCAACTAGGATTTGATGAAAAATAAATTATGCATTAAATGATGAAACAGATTCACATGGCCAAAAAACTTAAAATATTACATTAACTGGTCAATAGTGATAGATATCAACATAAGAATTTAATATTACCACTACCCCATTTTTGACTCTTAGACCTAAAATTTGGCCTACCCTGCTGAAAACTCAAACACAATATTGACAATGCTAAGAGAAAAAGGAAAAAAAATGTAATTTGCACCAATCACTTACATCTTTTTTCTATCATCCTCCTAAAGTAATTGCTCAACTTTAATTTTACTTTACTTAAAAATTTCTACATGTAACAAACCAACTTCACCTACAATATTCTCCTAATAAAGTCTAAACTTTCAACTACACCAAAAACATAAAAACAATTGAAAAAAAAAACTTAATAAATAAAAGAAACTCTTAATGCATGTTTGTATTCGCGATAAGTTTGACAAAGTCACGGTGATACTAGGATTCTGTAGAAGCTATAAAGTGTAACTTTTGCCAAAATAGCGGTGTTATTCACCTATGGGCTCCGACAATCTCACCACCAATCCAAACATGCACTTAAAACACCAAATTCAATTTGAAAAACACAAAAACAACAAAACAAAAACAAAACCAGCTCTATAAACTTAAACTACAAAACCATTTCTATGAAAAAATGCAAGTCAATAAAAAAAACAAAAAGAAGAAGAATAACATGAACCTTGGAAAGTTGGGTTGGTAAAAGAATGTTGAGGCAAACTTGGTAAATCAACTTTGTTATTATCCAATGATGAAAACTGAGAAGAAACTCTTCTCTTGAATCCAATGATTCTTTTCCTTTTTCTGTTTTTCTTCTTAAACCTTCCTCCAACACAACCTTGTTGAGTTGACACACATGCTCCCATGTTTATATCTATATCTATATCTATATGTTACCTTTGATGTTTCAGATCCTTCTCCAACAACAATATCATACAAGAAAGTTCTGTCACATAGAAACAATGATATGAAAGAAAGAAAGAGCAGAACAGAAGCTTGAAAGTGAATATAATAGAATAGACAAAAGGAAAAAAAAAAATATTAATAAATAAATATAAGAGAGGTTGTGAAAGTTGAAGCCACCTTTTATTTATTTGTTGAAGTTACAAAAAAGACTCCAACTATCTTGTCCCCATAATCAAATTAATAAATAAATATATAGTATAAGATACAAGAGATATTTAATATCTTACCAAACCATGCGTTTTAATGTGATGCACTGGAATTTGCCAACTTCGGGGGTTGGTTATATTATATAGTTTAACATATTTCAATGACACTGATTGTAAGTATCTTTTTTCATCCGACTCCTCTTAGTTACTTGATTTAAAGTGTAAAGTAAACAATATCAACATTAATTTAAAAATTATAATAAATTATGAGTTTGTTACACTAACAAATTTAAATTCTGATTTGCTAGGTTCGAATTCTCATTAGTGTGTTGGTTACATTATATGGGAGTATAGTGTTTTTTATAGGAATATGAAGTATAGTTGGTTCAACTAATTTTTATTTATTTATTAGTTTATTTTTCGGTAATTGACTAAATCAATTAAATCATGTTACGAATGTTTCAACAATTTGATCTTAAAATGATATTCATTAAAGAATTAATAACACTAAACTTTATCCCTTCAAATTATTGAAAAAAATAAGTTATTTTTAAATTATGGGAAAAATAAATCAAAATAATATAATCTTTATCTTTTTAAGATCAGTGACTAAGTTGTTTAGATATGACAAAGTTATCTCTACTTATTTTTTATCAGATTTTTTCTTCCTTCAGGAAATACAATGAATTTCATATTTAATTTGTCTCAGAGATGAAAAATGAGACATCAATCAAATAAAATTCTACTCTGAAAAAAAGACATGAAGAAAAAAATAAAGTCAAAATTTTGATTTATAGAAGGAAAAACCATGAACACAAAAAACATTGTCAAACAGTGACGGCAGTTGTCATAGACGTAGTTGGCAGCAATATAAGGCACCCAAACAGGTCCCACTAATCAACTCCACGTGGCAAAAGACTATTCGACAAACGTGTGAAATAAAAATAATGGCACAGATTGCAGAAATTGTGGACCAAGTTCTATTTTCATATTTTCTACGTTGTTGTTGGAAAATACTGTCAAGTTTTGGAGTTTATCTACGTCGTTTCACGCACTCATGTAAAGTTATGGGTATCTTTATCTCTGTCTCTATAACAATACACACATGAGATGAGTCTTGTATGATTTTCATTTATGTAATCGTAACTTTTAAAGGATGAGGGTACTCAAACCGACAACTTGAAAACCTGAGCCACCTACCCTCACACTTAACGCGGGCCTGAGTCACGTTATAATTCTTACCCTAGCTCTGATACCATGTAAAATGGTCTTGAATCTCATCTCACAAATTAGCTTAAAGAATGAGTGTACCAAACATATTTATACATTCAACAGTCTGAAAACTTGAGCGATGTGGACTAACAACAAAGTATAAAGAATTTCAAAACCAACTTCAATGTTGTAAATATTAGATAAAGTCTGTCCGTATAACGTGTGTAGTGTAGTCAATCCAATTGTGAGTTTGAATGAATTAATGAACAAAAACTCTGTGCACCATGACATTGACATTTGCTACATTCATATGATGTTTATATAGTACTATATTTTTTGAGAAATAATTAACATCGTGGGTCCTATAAAGCTGTGGTTTTAATGATAGGTGTTTGATATGTGAATCAGATTTTTAGATTTGTTTCAAGTGAATGAGTTTTTGTTTTGTTTTTTCTTAGTTGAGTAAATTTCTTAAAATTTGTTAATTGGTTAATGAGACGGAATTCAAATTCCACTTATGGTTGTTGGTTTTCTTTCTTTATGTGCTTTCTTCTCAAATTTAATTTGGATAAATGTTTGAGTGAATTATGTTTGATTTCATTTTTAAAGGGATCAAATTGATTCAAGAAATGTAGAATTGATTTTACTAAATTTGGTTGTTATTAAGTATAATTGATTTTTATTTGAAGTTAGAAATTGGAACTTTTGATTACAAAATTGATGTTAACACTCAAATTTATTATTCAACTTACTTTTTTTATGGATGTATACACTAAAAAAACTTTTACTTTTAGTTAAAAGAAATTTTAGAAAATAATTTTTTTTTGTCAACATAAAGTCAAACAAACACTAAGTCGACCCGTGATTCTCCCGGACACTCTTAAAAATGTCTCTAACTCTATTAATTTTTTAAATAGTCTTCTACTTTGTCAAACATTACTCAATTAAGTTCATCCGTCAACACCTATTTGTTGACGATGTTAATGACATTGGCATGGTCAGTTAAATGACCATGATAGTTCCTAACTTTGTAAGTTGATCTCAAAATCGTCCATGATTAAATCAATATTTTAAAATAGTATCTGACTTTGTCAAACATTATTTAGTTAAGTCCTTTCGCCGATGAGTTTTTTTTATTTTTATATATTGGTATTATGTTGATGTAGGAAACTGGAAAACAAACACATGTTAGAGAGTCAATTCCATCTCTTTAGGTATCATTTCCACTACCCACCACAAAGTGAAACTTCTTTACGGGCACAAACCACAATGAAATCTATACCAACACCTGATCTAGGTCCTTTAGGACTAAATTAATTGAGTTTGCCAGCTCCAAATTAGCCTTGATGGCAACTCCAAATTCATTTTTTATTATATTTTAATTTAGTTTTTTTTTGTTGACAAATTATATTTTAATTTAGTTGTTATTTGTTTTGAATGTTAATGGTCTAGTTGCGTACATTTTGGATGTTATTTTTGATATAAATGGCATGTTATACCTTTATCTTATGGATGATCTCTACAATTTTTATGTTATTTTGGATGTAAATGATATGTTATGTCTTAGCTTATGGATGATCTCTACTTTTTTTATCGTTGTTTTAAATAAAAATGACACGTTATGCCTTTAACTTATGGGTGACCTCTAGTTGACTAAATCAATGACATGTTATGCCTTGAACAAGGTTGTCTTACCATCATCACGACATACAACTCAAATACAACATAAACATTAGTAAAATAGAACTCATCAGGGTGACACAAAATTTTAGCATTCTAAGTTCAACTAATGACCCTTCAAATTTGGGCATAATTTATGTCTTTGCTTTTTCTTCTTTCTAAGTTTCATCGGATGCACTCACAATAGGTGCAGGTTCACTTACTTTCAGCTTCATGAAGAAAAACATCATCAACCCAAAATAGTTACAATTATCTAAATGGTTATGAAAGAATTAGCATAAATATTACAAAATTAATCCACTACACCATAAAAAATCAGAAAGATATACATTTATGATGAATCATTTCTCGAATGCCATTATGAGTAATATTTAACAGAGTGAGAGATTCTTTTCGAATATTGATAGAGTTTATGACGTTTTTGAGAGTGACCGACAAAGTACTTAACTAAGTATGTTTGACAAAATCATAAACTGTTTTGAAATATTGATATAGTCATAGACGTGTTTGAGAGAATATATGATCAGATTTTGTGATTTTTCCTAAATATCTTAAATATTTAATGAGGAAAAATATCATCAGCTCTTTGTACGTTTTTGCAAGCTTTTTTTTTTTAGAATGTATGAAAATATAGTTTATAGCATATCATACACATTTTGTAAACTCCATATACTTTAGAAATATTTTTTTAACATGATAATTGAAAATGATTTAATTCATATACAATGTCACTAAAAAGAGTTTTTTACATTGTAGATTAATCATAATCATTAGATCATTAAAAATGTTTGACTTTCATTTTTAAAGTTATACACATGATTAATAATTGTGTTCAGGGTTCGAACCCCGACCCCTGCATAAATTATACATTATCCCTTATCAAGTGAGTTAAGCTCACGGGGACAGTACAATACTTTTTAAGTAACTCCAAAATTTAAATTAATGGCATTGTAGTTTCAAGATGTTTAGATAATTCTAACTAGTAAATTATAGATATAACACACAACGGTCTCTACTTACCACCATCAAGAATGGCTAAATGGCCTCCATCTAACCTATTATAGTTTAGAGTGTCAATTTGATCAATGATTTAATCTTGACAGTTCACATCAATCATATTTATGGTGAGACTAATTCTTGCATCAATGTTTTATTTTAGGTTTGTCTAGGCTAATTCATGTCTTCTTTTGTACGTCTTTGTTGCTCAACCTTTTGGCAAATTCCGTTTATCATAAAATAAAAAGTTGAGCTAAGGTAAACTTAGCCTTATAATAAAATTTAATGGTCTTTTGTCAAGAAAATAAATAATTAATGGTCTCCAATCAAATTAAAATTTCTTCTAGAAATTCAGTTAATGTTGTTTAAAATTTTCATTTTAATAAAAAGTAATTTGCTTTTTAACAAAACGTTTATTATAGAATTAAAAACTACCCTAAGTTTATCTTTATAAAAGTATTGTCAAAAAAAATATTTGTAAACATAGAAGACTTATCCTAGCTAATGTAACATCTTAAAATTATGATTAATCTAAGATATTGATAAAACAAATGTTCAAAATATAAAATATACGTATAAATAATTTCAATATTGCTTAGGGGAAATTATTAGTTGTTATAACTTATAGGTATTACCAATGCTTAGGAGTTGTGTAGAAAGAAATTAGTTTCACAAAAAGACAGAAATTAGCTAACTTATTTTTGTACAAACATTGTGAATGTAGATTTCACACCTAATCAAGGGTCTTCATGTCAAATTGGGGACAAGTGAATTTCCTAAAAAATGTCCTTATGTACTTTTACCTAATCAAGACAAGATGGAGACAAGGTAATATATTTAACTTAATCTCGAGTGAGTATGAATGAAATTGACAATGCCAATTGTCCAATAAAGAGGGAATGGTAAGATGTAGCAATTGCTGTATAAGAATGAGATAGTTCACTGTCACAAGGACATGGTTTTCTTTAGATTTATACTATAGGAATGCTATAGGGAAATTGTTATACAAAAGACAAAACTTTTAATGTGATCACTTTCACAACGTTAATGGAATTGTTCATTTTTATTTATTTATAAAATTCCACTGAAGATATTTCTATTAAGATGATGTGAATGTTACTGAACTGATATTTGTTTAGTTTTTTTATAGTTTCTAATTAGGAAGATTACCTAACTTTAAAGGTTTATTTGATAAGGCGGATAAACTATTATCGGACTTAAAAGTCCGTTTGACAAGGCCAATAAGTTAGTTTATAATTTATAGTAGTTTTCTTTTAAGGAAGCTAGTTTATAGTTTATACTTCATCTCTTTAGGTTTTAGAAGAACATGTGACGTCTCCCTCACTTATGATCTTGCAGCATTGACTTGTTGTTGCTTTTAGCGTTCTCTTAAACTCCTCAACAAATGGTATAAGAGTCATTGTTTAGCTTGATGGGGGAGCGAGAGCTGAATCTTATGTTGACTTTTGTTATATGAGGTGGAAAATCACATTTAAGAGGAAGATTGTTCGGTTTTAAGTGTGAGTTAACGAGGATGTGGTGTCTCTCTCTTTTACAGTCATGTAACATTGACTCGTTGTTGCTACCGCCGAACTCACCAACATGAAATTGCTTCAATATAAAAAGATTTAGTGTTAGCATTGAGTGAATATTTCAACGTCAGAGACTATTTTGACAAACAAAGTGCACAATCAAAAACTATTTTAAAATTTCAATACATTAAGAAACTATTAGGACTACTAATTACACATTCAACGACTAAAATAACTATTATTCCAATATTTAATCTATATTCACAAGTTCTGATGAACCTAATCCATTACGGTAGCTTTCCCTCTCTGAATCTTGTCCTTGTGTTGTCTGAAATTCTTCACCTCCATGTCTAAGTAATTGGATGACCACAAAATGTGGTCCATTTCTACCAAGAACCCAATACTTGTTTTGATAGTCTACCTGATCAGAATCGTGAAAGAACTTTCAACTATACCAAAATTGTATCAGAATTTTTTAACTTAATGTAAAATTTCAAACAGGTCATTTATATGTTTAGATCAAAATTGGCATTTATCTTTTTGAATAACAATGTTGGATCTTTAACGTGGAAAATGACCATATTTTGGTTTTCTTTTGAAATACAGTTTGTCATTATATCTTTAGTTTCAAACTGTGGTGTCATTTTGGCCTTATTTTAGAATTAGATGTCTCATTTAAGGCAGTATTCAACAATTCCTATAAAAAAAATAAATCAAAATGGTTATTTAAAGTAAACCATCAAATTAGTTGCTGTCTTTGTAAGACACTCCCAAATTAGTCTTCAACTCTCTTAATATTTCAAATTAGTTTTTATCTTTGTGACAAGTTTCTCAATTAAATTCTTCATCATATGACAAAAACTTATCTTTTTGAATAATGGAATGAATACTCTATCATTCAGCTTCGTTCTAGTCTACTCTATTTCATTTCGTTTAGTTCCACTCATTTTAAAATATCCAAATGTAGTCCTTGTTTATTTTTAATTGTCGCTTTAATTAAAAAAAACATATTTATTTATTATTTTCAAAGTTCCATGAAACTTTAACTATTGTTTTGTCTATAACCTTTAGGGGGTAAACGTAGGTCGGTTTGGGTTGAGTTTGGCCAAACCAAAACTCAAACCATGTAAGGTACTCTAGTTTAGGTGAGGTAAATAATCATATGTAGTATCATTGGATTGGTTTGAATTAACTTATTAATTTGAAGGTTGGGTTGAATTGGATAAGAGGTTATCCAAATTATTTTCATTTTTATTTTTTAATATTAAAAAATTAAAATGATGAGTCCTTGTAATTTTTCATAATTATTTTTTATTAGAGCGATAACTTATTTCTATTTTTAAAACCTTATGAATTTTATATGAGAAATGCTAATCAGCCCTCAGGGCAATGGTTAAGGAAGCAAATATAGGAATTTCATATTAGAACTAGTGCATTCAACTCCTCAAAAGTCTAAAAGTATTTTCAGCTTAAAACCTTTTTTTTTTTGGTTTCTTTAACCATTACCCTAAGAGCACTATTACCCTAAGGGCACTGGTTAGCATAACCCATTTTATATATAACCATTAACCAATTAACCAATATGAGACATTAGATTAGCAACACTCTTCAATTATTGATATACTAGATCTAGTTTGGGGATTTATTTATGAAGAAGGCCAAAAATTTCACCGTGTTTAAAGGGAGACTTAATCATTTTCCAGGAGTTATTATTACCACCATTTATGGTCGATGACCATATTATTATGGCCACTGCTTTGTTTGACTTTGACCAAATTCAATTCGCGCGGGATCCAACCCATACGTTCATATCCATGCTCACCATTCCCAAAATTGCTCTTAAATGTGGTGTAAACTATTCATGAACCCACGGGATAAGAGAAATAGGAAGGGTGAAAAAAAAAAAAAAAACTGAACTAAACTGCATGGAACAAAAACAAATCAAACTATTATCAGCATTTTTTGAATTGAATTGAAACGGTTCGGCTTCATATTGGTTCAAACCAGTTTGGTTAAGAACAATTTGGTCGGAACAGTTCGGTTTGGTTTTAAATGTTCTAAAATTTGATTTTGTTTGTTTTTTTATTTTATTTTTTTAATGGTATCAATAATAACAATTTCGTTCAGTTCAAAACAATTTAGTTCAGTTTAAAATAGTTCGGTTCGATTTTAAATACAAATAGTTCAGTTCGGTTCAGTTTTTTTGAATTTAGCAAACAACTCAGTTTTCATTCGGACCAAACCATGTCCACCCTTAAAAAATAGTACTCCATCAACACAACTAAGTATAAAGTACTTTTTAATTTTCAATACAATTAATAAAGAATAATTGTATAAAATACCTGTAAGTTATCTTTTTCATACCCAATTATTTATATTTCTTAATTTGTGTAAAATAATCAAAACGACTTAGTTTAAGACAAATAAAGTAACGATTTTTTTCTTTTTAATTAACTTCTAAGTTGAACTGAGGATCTCTAAATTCTTTAACTTTCAAATCAAACCAACGTAGTTAACATGCTCAACACCTTAATCCAGATGAAGTATCTAGTGTAGAGTAATGCTAAAATATCTAATGTAGAATAATGCTAGCAACAATCCTTTATGATTATTTTATCCCATTGTTCACAATCATGTTCATCATGGACCATATGAAACACTATGGAGTATATGGAAGTTTAATTATTAATAAAATTAAATGTGTAAAGATAATTAATTGCTCAGTGCATTGTTCTTATCCAAAAATAATACTCCTTCCGTCCCTATATCTAAATATTCATTTGAATTTATTTTTGTCCTTAAATGTAAACCCATTTTTGAATTACTAGATGCATTTATTGTTTTTTTCCTAAACATATCTTTAATTAATATTACTAACTTATCTTGAAATATGAAAAGTCAAGTTTAATACACATACAAACAAAGGACAATTTGGTAATATTAACACACAAAATAAACACATTAATTGCAATAACAACTTTTTTTAAGAAATGTGAAAAATGAAAAAGGTGCTTAGTATAGGGACGGGGAGAGTAAAAGAAATGATAACAAGCAGGCACGGATCCACTCATGATAGATCAGGGACAATTGCCTCCACTATCGTTCATGTTGTATTTGTTAAATATTTGATATTGAAATTCTACCATACTTTTTAAATATAAAGACATACAAAGAACAATTTTAATTTGTAAATAAAAAAATCTTTGATTTTTCTAATATATAAAAGTATTGTTTTGTTAACCAATGCTCAAGGATAATTATAATTGTTTCAACCTCTGCGTCATATTTCGAAAAGTGTTATGGATTAATTCTGTTTATTTGTTTTTTAAAGTTTCTTGAGTACATAATTACTCCTATTTGTTTTTTCTTGATTACATGAATTTTTTTTAAGGAAAGAAAGTTTCTTCGATGGTTTTTGAAATTTATGCTTTTATTGTTTCAAATGAACAAGCACAAAAAGTTTCCATAATGTATGGATTAACGATGAGGAAAATAATGTGGAAAGCTATCATCTGAATATTATTTTTTTAAAATTTCGAAGAGTTTAGCGGCAAAATTGATCTCCCTCTCCTCTTCGAGTGTGAGATATCAATTAATTGTGCTCCCTTTCAAACAAAAGTTTTTTTTTATTCACATACACTTTCGAGACACAAGAGTCGGTCGGTCTCTTTGTCATAGCTGAGAGAACGTCTACATTGGATCAAAAGCAACCATATAACTGATATATGTAATAGGGACATCATATCTTAACCCAAAACCCTAATATATTAGGTTTTTTAATTCTCTCATTTATAAAGTGATCAACTTTCACTTCTCCTTTTTTAGAGGCTAAATTAACTCACACAAACTGACATTATGCACCATTAAACTTGAGACTTTGAAAAAGAATATACTTCAAGATCTCAACTCAACACCATCAGATTAACCAAAATGAATTTAATCAACCTTCACTTATTGTTGTTTTTGGATTTCCAAACTGTTGTATTTTGATTTTCCAAATTCTATTTTATACCGAAGTTGTTATTAGGTTGAGTCACGGCCATGTCGCTCTCTTTAAGATGTTTCGTGGCACTGCCCAAAATTGTAACAACCACGCCGCCTCCAGGATAAAACAAGCACAACTACAACTGTGCGGTTAACTACTGCACTGTAGAAAATCATTCGAGATACACCTTCAATATAGTACTAAGACCACTCTTTTAATACTGAAACCAATATGGTACTGTAACCACTCTATTATGGCGTTGAGACCACTCAAATATGGTGTTACCACCATTCTAATTTTTAACAACTCCAAATATCAATATGGTATTTCAACCACTCAAATATGGTGCTACAACCATTCTAATATCTAACTTCTCCATGAACTGAAGAAGAATATATATGTTTAAGATCATTCTTATTATACCGAAAAGGGACTATGATCTTAAAATATTATTTATTCTAAAAAGACATAAATAATTTAGAGGACTATGCTCTTAAGACCATTCTTGATTCCGAAGGGAAAATATACCGAAAAGGGACTATATGGTCTTAAGAACACTCTTAATTTCGAAGGGACAAAAGGAGTAGAAAAAAGGAGAAGGACTTGTCAACACTAGTCGAAGGAGGAAGAAGATAGAAAAAACAGTGGAAGTATCAACTGGGAATTTCGGTGTGTAGAATGCATTGTGTGAGCTCTCTATTTATATTTATAGAGAAAATTCACAATTAATAAGTGAGAAACTTTGGGAACAAATAATTCACATATTAGATCTAGTACAAAAATATCTCAATTGAGTACCAAAATATATTATATTATGTACCAAAATATATTTCAGATCAAATACTAAAATATATTAGATTGCCTACTCAAACATTTCAGACTGTGTTCCAAAATATTCTAGATTACGTTCCAAAATATTTTAGCAAAACTTGAGGACCAAGAAAGCACTTTCTAATAATGATTAAATTATAAATTAATTATTTAATTTATTATTTCCAAATAATAAAATATATATCAATATATATTTTCTCTCTAGTGCATACTTCGTTCACATTATTATGTACCCAAATACACTTCCACTATATAAACACTACTAATGTGTGTGTTCCATCTGATGTGGGACTTTCACTTTTTTCAATTTACACAACACTAATTCTACCCAACATGAAAATTTGTGTTTAGTCTTTTTACTCGATTTCCACACATGTTCCAACGCTTATCTAAATAGTGTGAGACCTATACTCACACTTGCCATAATAGTGTGAGACCGACAACTTTTTACTATTTAAGTTGCACTTATTATGAGACCTTGTTCAGTTTCTTTGCTGCTGATATAAGCACATGAAACCACGAATGGACATCTATTGCAATTTTACCCTTTATATAATTGCTGTAATTCCTCATACAGTGTTTAGAAAGGTAGTCTTCTCAACATCTCGACCATTGATTTCTTTTTTTCTTTTTTTTACTAAACCTCAATCATTGACTTCTATGCCTAATTCTACGGTTTAGATACATACCCCATCAGGATGGTATTTTTTCATGTCGTTATACACATAGCCGCTAATACATTTTTTCTAACAAGCATACGAAACAAATACTAGATACATTGCACATTATGTGTGTATGAGAGTCCAATATGGGTTCTTACAGCATAAATATCGGCCGACACAAATGAGTGTCTTCATAAAGTCCAAGCTTTTTTGTTAACGTGTCTTGTATGTTTGGCATGGTAAGAGAGTGTCCAAACTCACCATAGTATCCCTGCAGGATAACTCTTTTGTCTGACTTTACTTACTTGTGATTTTTTTTTTCCTTCCAATTAATAGGTGAAAAGGAATATCACAATGGCTATTTTATTAATACGTTAGATTAGTATGACTCATTTTAGAGTTTTGAAAAAGTGGTATAAATATTTAGAAAATAGAGACATATGGTTGAGTAGTTTAAATAATTGAGAAATGTAAAGTAATATAATATATTGAATGTTCATATATACCACCAATATGCGTGACATGGATGTGATTAGAGCTATCAAAACGGACCGGCCCGTTTAGCCCGATTAATTATAGGGTTTGGGCCTTAAATATTGAACCCGAATTTTAATAGGGCTTTTTAACCCGGCCCTAAAAAGCCCGGTACCCGGTAGGGCTAACCCGAACGGGCCGCGGGTAGCCCGTTAGCCCGCATAACAAATAAAATCCTATAAATTATATACATTTTTCAAATAATTTTTTACTTAGTTGATTATCAAAGTAAAAAATAAAAGTGAAAATTCAATGAATTAACACAAATATAAATGTAATATAAAATTATATTTACTCGTTTCGTTATTTATAATTTTAAAGATCGAATATATAAATATTTATAACCATAACGTATCTAATTTATTTAAAATTGTTTTCTTCGCCGTTTTAGTTTACGACGTTTGTACGAAAATGTTTACAATTTATTTTTGTGCTAGACATTATTTAAACATATTAAAAATATTATTTATAAAAAAATTTATAGAAGTATTTTATAGTACTTTTTTTTAAAAAAAATGTAATTTTTAATACGGGCCGGCCCGTTTAACCCGTGGCCCATGTAGGGCCGGGCTCGGGCAGTATATTTCAAGCCCGTTTTTCAACTGGGCTTTTTGGTTCGGCCCGATAAAGCCCGAAGCCTGTTAGGGCGGGCCAGGCCGCCCGTTTTGACAGCTCTAGATGTGAGTGCTCTTATATATTCTTGCTTCTACTCAATCACTTCACTAATTGTTGCCATTCTAACCAAACTCCTGCCCCACATCATGTCACACCTTCATCCCAAGTTAGGAATTATAGGTATTTCCAGCTTACACAATTGGATGGGTTTTGCCAAATAGTTAAAGTCCTAACTAGTTATTTGCTCGATTGTTCGTGTTTCAATTCCTTTGCATATAAGCTACATAGTATCTAAGCTAAAATACACCTTTTGGCAATTCCTTTTCAATTCCTTTCAATTATTAAGCTACATAGTTATTTAGCTAATACACGTTTGAATCCTTTTCAATTCCTTTGCATATAAGCTACATATTAGCTACAATCAATCAATTCCTTTTCAATTCCTTTCAAGATATACCTTTTGGCAGTTTCCTACATACAATCCCACTTGGATCATGCGGCCACCAATCAATCATAAGCCAAAGGTTATTATATTGATTTCTGAACTCAAATATTTAACATAGTTGTTAACAATGTTTTAAAATGATAAAACTTTGCTGAACTGAGACTTTGAAGACATTATTAAAAAAATATTTGATATCCTTCCCTAAAATTTCTAATACTTCTATGGACACATGTGAAGGTCACATGAGTTTCTCCTTCGTCAGATTCAAACGTTTCTTTCACAAGAAAACCCCAGTTGCGTACACCATAGTTGCTGTGGCAACACTATTATTTGAGGACTACAAGTATTTGTCTTGTAAAATGATGAAAGCTAAAGCGAAGACATTGAGAATCAAGATATATACCATATTCCCTACTAGAAGAATGAATAAAGGGTCTTGTAAAATATAGAAGCCATTATACAGATTAACGATTTCAAAGACCAACAATTTTTCAAAACCCTACCATTACAGCAAAGTTCAAAAGCACACAAGTAGGCTGTTATTTTTCATTCCTACATCTACAATGTTGGGAACTTTTTAGAGTTCGCCATAATAGCTGACAAATGCATGTATCTTTTTGCTTCCTACAACTAAATATACAATGCAAGCAAAGTAGGAGGTTCAAGTAAAGTAACAATATGGATCGAGTCTAATTATATGATTGAACATCAAAACTTGCTGCATAATTATATAATACACTGAAGTACACAACAAACTTTAAAAACTTATGAGAACATCTTAACAATATCCATCAATTTACACGGCCTGTGGGAGCATAAATAAATAAAAAATGAATACCTTTCTGTCAGTCCTTAGAGATATAGTTGGTTGTAAGCTGCCAAAGAAGATTGAAGCAAGCCAGCAGAATAAGCAGGCATATAGCCCAGTGCATCATTCTATTAACACATTTGGTCTCAAAAGTACGTTGTCAGACCAAAATATTTTTAGTATTCAAGTAATTAAATGCATACAACAATTGCCTTGAAAATAGAGAGTACAGACTGACATTTTGCCTAAATTAGATCACCGACAAAAATAACCTGAAATTAAGCTAAAAATTCTATTCAAAAACCAAATGTCCCCAGCCAAATTCAAAGAGTGATGACTACAGTGAGGTCAAGCAGAATACTTCATGTTTGTGACTCACCATAGTTTAACTGTTCTGTCCATAGATTTTAATATGAAATGACAGTGAAATAAGTCGTTAATTACTTTTCAAACCTTTCATTTCTTAAGTTTATTTTAAACAAAGATTCTTATCCCACTGGCTGTCTAATCATTACATCTTTTGTTTTCCTCCATCACAAGATACAGATAATAGTTACAATTATGACTACCAAAACCGAAATTCCTCACTCAACGGAGGACCTTTTGCACTAGTATGCTAACCACAACCTTTATTGGTATATAATAATAGCTTCTCCTAGATTTCCTCAGAAATCGGCATTGACTAAACATTTTCAGCACATGAATGTTGTTCATTTTTTTTTTGGTCTTAGAACCACTCTAGGAAACCAAACTCACTTTGTAAAAATAAGCAAACAAAATTATTTTCCCCTTTTTTCTGAAAACTTATGAGGAATACATGACAAGTTATGCAGCAAACAACTAACCTAAGAATCTTCATTCACAAAGATCGATTGCAGAAAACTGTAATTTTGGTGCTTCTTTGGTTATTTGCAGACCATGTGTACTAACCAATTGCTAGTATTTGCCAACACTGAAGTATAAAACAAAAGAGTAAGAAAAAATCTCCATGAAAAATATGTTGTTTCATTTTGACCGCTATAGTTTAAAGTTATTGTTTCTCATATAGCTAAACAATCACAAACAATTTCAGTTGTTGTTTGTATAAGCAGGTCAAATTACTAAGCCTTAAGTGTTCCAAAACAGAATTGAAAGACTACAAACCTGTGCCTTATAATACAACAATCAAGTATGTTCTTGTGACTTCTCTTCATTATTTTGAACAAAATCTTCCGTCCTAGGAAAGAGACAATATTATTTTAATATGAATGAAATGAGTGGCCTATTCATCTAAAGTGGTCTATTTGCAATAAGGTCACAAAGTTGTGACATTATAAAGATGCTTACACGTGTATTTCCCTCATCGAATCACTTAGAATTTCTCACCAGGTATGCTTTCTTTCATATCTCTCATCATGAATTGGTATGAGTTGTAGGAACAAAATATTGGTTTATAAAGACTATGTTCTTTATAGAATATGTTTCATGTCTTATTCAATTTCAGTTTAAAAATCTATATCTTTTGGTTTTGTTTTGGAATTTGGTTAAAAACTTAAAAACATGTTGAATATGGCATAAAATACAACCAAAATAAACAGGACTGACCTTAACTACCAACCAAGAAAAGACATGTCTTGTCTCCAACAGAGTATATTATTTTCTTTCTACACTGAATAAGCCTATAAATTCAGACAGATATTTGTGAAAGAGTTAAACTAATTTTACCTAATATCTTCTATCTTCATATCTCTTTTTCTTGGATAAACGTCTATCTTCATATCTGTTGCACTTGCTTCCTTAGGTTGCAAAATTGATGAAAATAACTTTTTGTCCTGGAATAAAACAAGCTTTGCACTGAAACACACATATATAAATAAAACATGTTCCTCAATCTTGAGAACTAACAGGGAATGGTGTCAAAGAATTTGTAGAAGAATATTAGAATATCTTTAGCATTTATTATAGATATCAGCTTTATCTTATTTTATTTGAGAATATCTCTCTTTTACTGAAATATTGCAACTCTCAATTCATATAAATGCTAAAGATATTATTCATTCTTATTAGTGAAAATCAAACCCTTCTACCCAGAAAATATGAAAAAAAATCCATCTACCTCTTCATTCATATTAGTAATAGTGCCCTGAAACCTCTTTAAGATGAGTCTTAAGCTTCCAACTTCATTATGTAAAGCCTTTGGATTATTTTAAAAAAAAGGTTAGAAAATAGTGAGATTTCTAATCTGAATTGAAAAAAAAATAATAAAAAGTTGAATATGATACCTCTTTGTCTGAAATTAAATTATGTATCTCTGCATCCTTTGCCAATATAGTTTTCTGAAAGTGACACTAGTTAAGAAACAAATTAAAAAAGAATGATGAAAACGCAAATTATTTTTTTATTATTTGATATATAGATAACTATTCCGTGGTGGTATGGATATATCTTCTATTTGAGCTTGGTTATTGTTGCTAAGTTTTGCCCCGTCCAGCTTTGCTTCAAGTTCTGAGATGACTCTATCCTTTTTTCTTGACTCAGCCTCTTTGTTTTCCAGTTTGTTTCTTAGGTCTTGGATATGTTCTAGAACAAAAATGAAGTTCTTTCAGTTGATAGAGCTTAGATGAATATATCACTAACATATTTTAAAATGTAGAATAGAATAAAGGGATATCTTAATTACCAACAAATTCTTTTTCAAATGCGGAGACCTGGTCCATTTTGTTTTTCAAGCTGGTCACTGAATAAAGGAAAGACAAAAATAACTGGAATATGCAATGAAATTTCTGTGGTTGATAATAATATCCAAAAGTATGCATGCTTCGAACCTGCGCCAGTAAAACAACTACTTACCAATTTCTTCTTTATCTTTGACAATGTTCTGGACTTTATCCAGAATATGCTTGATATAAAACACCTCCTTCTCTATAGAATCAAATAATAGTAGATGAGAATTTATCTTCTCTGAGAGGACACTAAGCATCCTATCTTTGTTTTCAATTGAACGTTTCAAATGAGAAGTAGATTCCTGTGTAACCCATTTTTTCAAAAATCAGAAACGCATTCAACGGCAGTCCATAATCAGAATTTCCAAAACAAAACAAAAAAATGGTTTTAGTGATATTCGCAACATCATCCAAAATCTTGGGGCGTAAACCTACTAACTCAGCTTTTGCTCTCAGTTAAAATAATAACTAATAGAACAGAATATTAAATAAAATAAAAAGGCATACCCTGATTTCATTGCATGGTTATCTAAAAAGCTCACAGAAGTTCCCTCATCTATTTCAGTTATGCTCAAATTCAGGCACACTTTGTTTAACAGCCAAATTGAACTGCCAAAGGTAATTAAAAATCTTGAGTTGAGAGGGGTGAGAAAAGCCATGCTTCCTCTTATACTTTACTAGTTTAACATTATCCTTTTCGCGTTGCTTACTCTTAGAATTTGGGCCGGGCCTAACTCAACCTTACAAAACGAGCTTGTAAGGTGAGGGCTGCCAAACTTTATACACACTACACAGGCCATATCTCTATGCAATGTTGGACTAAATCCACCCCTTGACACCCAACACAATGAAGGTATGGTGGCTGCAATGAAGGCAACCCAAATGCCGCAATCAGGTGGCTAAGGGTGGACCGCAATGAAGGCGGAATTTCTAACACTTCATTATGGTTCATACAATAGGGAGCCTCTAACACCATTTTTGTAAAAACAACAGACTCCAGTATTTGTGTATAACCGTTGTATTATAATATAAAAAAACCGTGATTCTCAATTAGCGTGATTTCAATCAAACACAGAAAAACCAATGTAAAATCACTTTCTATTGGAACCTAATAAAGGGAACACAGTAGAAGTCACATTATGCAATAACATAACATCTGATAACAGTTATAAAACAATAAAAACGGAAATCACACACAATAACCTCGTAAGCAATCACGAAATTTTCCCTGGACTGAAGTAAGCTATTCAATGTTCCCTTCAACTCTTTCTGCTTATTCTCAAGCATCACATTATCATTCTGTACATAATTCACCTACATTACAAAACCAAAATCAATAATCCCTTTTCCAAAAACAAAACAAAACACACTTCAACATCACATAAACATTAAATTCCCCAAACCTTTCTCTCCAATTTCTGTCTCTCCTCTTTAACAAAAGCCAATTCACCCTGCAATTCCTGTATCTTTCTACTCCACTCTTCCTCATTCCGCTTCTGCTTCTATTCTCAAAAATCACAAACAAAGAAAGGAATAAACAATCGATTTAGACCCTAAATATCACTCCATCTTCAATTTAGTCTCTAAGCTTCATACAAATATAATAAGCAATCCTTAAGCTATATCCGTAAATTTAGTCTCTGAGCGGTAAAAATTTGAAAAAATGAATTAATTGAACATAATCACACATGTGTCGGACACCAAACACGTCTTTGATCAGAGGTGTTGGTGCTACACTGGTTGGTACTGAATTAACGGATTTTAATAAATTTTATGAACTAAATTGACAGTTAATTCATCGAAACAGCGATTCAAGATGAGAAACGAAAACCTAATTGAAGAATTTTGGAAAACCTGGATTAGAAGATGGTGTTGTTGAGTGGCGGAACGTTCTCTGTCCTGAAAAAGTAGAAGTTAGAGGAAGAAGAAACGGAAATGGAAATTGGCGTTGGAGAAGAAAATGGTTCGTTACCCTTAGATCTCGAACTTCAGTTATCAGAGATTGTAGTTGAAGCTTCAACTTCGAAAATTTCAGTAACTCCATTTTCGTTTTTTCTTCTTTGCGTTTTCAAATGAAGGAGATTTTTATATTCTGGAAAACGTTTTCAAACGACGACGTTTATGGCACGTGACGTTACCCGGGTCGGGTTCTGGAAATGGACGGGCAAATCCAAATTCAGCCCAGCACGGGCAGGTGGGATGTGTTTTCTTTTTACACCCCCTATTTTTGTTTGCCTATACTCAAAACTAGAATATCTCATACTGAAATAATGTTATTAGAAGAATGGTAGCAACACACATTCTAACACACACTTTCTTTGATTGGTTAAAATTCACATGGGTTCCACCAAATTGTGTGGGTCCCATATAAATTTGGTGGGTCTCATGTGAATTTTAACCAATCAAAGAGAGTGTGTTGAAAAATGTGTGTTGTTAGCATTTCTCATGTTATTAACACACTCTCTAACGTACACTTTCTCTCACTATTTTTTTTGGCGAAAACTACACACTTTCTTTTGTATTAATTAAAATTTACACGAGTCTCGTTAAATTTATATGAGACTAATAAGATTTAGCAAAACTCACGTGAACTTTAGTCAATAAAAAAGTATGTTGTGTTGTTGGCACTTTTATGCAAAATATACATGGATTGGAAGAAATATATATAGAACGACCCTTATTATCAACAACGAAAATAGAATGATCGACAATTTAAATAATTTTGTTAAAAATACTATATAAAGAGAATACATGATTTTTTTGGACTGGACTTTTTCATTGTTTTAGTTATACTCTTAAACAAATTATTCTAGTATAATATTGTTGGTGTTATTGATAAAGAAGAATTTTTATTATATTTTTTATATTCTTGACAAACGATAAACATAGATTGTTACTACTTAAAAGTCAAAATCATCTATACATATGTTAAATCAAAATCAAAATTTCATAAAACATTGTTTATAATTTACCTGTGTTAGCGCAGTAAAAAAATGGACAGGCGCTGAACACTGATAATAATAAATATGCAACATAGTTATTGGTTTTTTAGGCAAAATGTAAATTAATCATTTTATACACTACTCTTTTTTTTATTTTTTCTTAGTACAATCTGCTTCTCTTTTGCTATCAATTTGTGGAGTTTGTGGAGATATCTCTTTTGCTATGAATTTATGGAGTTTATGGAGGCATCAAGTGATAAATATTGGGAGAATGCCATCTAATTAGCTAACAAATCACAACAAAGAATGCTCAGTTTTATGATGATTGGATAAATGTCCACGATTTGACAATTGATTGAGAGCCTTAGTCCCAAGGTTTTTATAAAAAGAAATTAGTACAATATTTTAAGACAATTTTTATAGCGTTACTTATATTATGTTATCAATCTCTTTTGTTCTTTCTTCATATTGTTTTTGTCTTAAAAAAAAAATATCTAAAAAGTTATCGCAAAAAAAATTATACAAATATTATTTTTCTTTTATAAATGTAATGTCATCGTTGGTTTTTTTTTTGGAACTCAAACGTACTAGCTTTGATATGTGCATGCCAGAGAGTAATGAAAAGTGTATTGCTGGCCAGCGGATACCATAGTGTCTCTCAACAACAAGAGGTGAAGTCTTGGGTCTTCTTTCTATGCTCTCAAGTGGGTGAGGGACATAGGACATCAACAAGTCATCTTTGAGATTGATTGCAAGATAGTAGCACCTTACATACAACATCCATCTTTGTCAATTTTTACCGATTTTAGGGTAACTTATTTGCCGCGACAAGCGAATGATGGAGTTCATTCTTTATCAAGAATGACATCCATCGTGACTAGTCCTCATGATTTTTTTTCATATTTCACAATATGTATTCCTGATTTTTTTGTCAAGTAATCTAGTGGCTAGAAATTCACCTTTATAATGTGAATAAACGAGGTGTTCCAAGTTCGAATCCAATCTCTATATATATTATGCAATATTTCGACCGAGTCAGTTAAGCTCACGACGTATTCCCCTTATTATTATTGAAATGCAGTGCTATCCTTATCATAAAAAATAAAAAAATAAAAAATTTGCTGTCGATGTTAGAATAAGGTGTGCCTTTTTCTGTTCATTTACTTGTCTTTCGCTCTCAAACCTTGCTGGACAATTGACAATTACCAAATGAAACCTTCAATAATCATAACAATTATTATACTGGGGACATACATAGGGTACAAGCAAGTACGACACACTTAAAGATGACTCAATAAAACAAAACTGATCAATGTAAGTCGACAAGTTTAGTGTCAATATCAAACAAGGTCCATACTAGACTATTAACCAGAGGGCTTCAAATGCATCCCCAAATTAAATTCTTTTTTTCCCTTGAAAATACACCTGTTATATCATCCATAATTACCTTATTCTTTGCTTTCCAGTATGATCCCATCCAAATAACGTACATTATGTCACACAATACTCTACCACATGTAAACAACCCACCAAATTGTTCAGCATGCGTTGCACCATAGATATAGTGAGGAGCCTGTCTCACTAACACACCAAACCAATGCAAAATACCATTCCATGCTTGTCCAGAAAATGAGCAATAACAAAAATGTTGGACATTCTGCTCCACACAAACCACAGTCTCTCACACAAAAATGTGCATGCGCATTTAAAATATCATGTTTAACCATATATTTCTTCATAGGTAACTCATTGTTCAAAAAAATTCAAATGAACAAAGAAATTTTCGACAAAGTAATTTTGTCCAAAATAATATTTTGACACAATAATACATCACTTCATCAACATAAAACACGAATCCAAACCACGAGTCCTCGATATTATCATGGAAGAAAACATTAGCCAAAAAGATCGACGTTTCATCCATATTTACCTTTAAACGCTCATCTTTACACCCAAAATGATCATTTCAACAAGAGAAATGGTAGCAACATACTTTCTAACACACACTTTTCAACACACTCTTTTTGATTGGTTAAAATTCACATGGGACCCACAAAAAGTATATAGGACCCACATGATTTGGTGGGACCCATGTGAATTTTAACTAATCAAAGGGAGTGTGTTGAAAAGTGTGTATTAGAAGGTGTGTTGCTAGCATTCCTCTTTCAACAATAGAGTCAAGACCTCTTTATCTTTAAATAAACTAAACAACCTACCAAGCATCTCCCTCAACACACCCATCTTTTTTTTTTTGAAGAGGCTAAAATGGAATATATTAACACATGAAAAAGTCTGTACAAATAATTACAATGGGAAACCGAAACACAAAGTGAAAGCAACGAGAAAGAAACTATTAGCCTATGCCCAAAATGGTGAACGGACTAAGCCACCAGCCATGAAAATTGAAGGGAAGAGTGGAGTACTTCTCCTTCAACCACATATAGGAGATGACCTTTATCCTATCAACCACCTGAAGAACGGGGCTTTCAGAGCCTTTAAACAACCTACTGTTTCGTTCCTTCTAGATTTCCCAGACTGTTGCATACCAAATAACCTGTAACAACGAACGCCGCTTATTCCCCATGCCACCACTAGAGCTAAACTGGATAAAATGATCGGGCACTGTAAAGGGGTTGGTCATTGAGACACCAACCCAACTGTAAATCGAATGCCAAACTGAACCCAAGATATTACAATGTAAGAATAAGTGCGAAGACGATTCCACTAGGTCACACCCTGCCACACACGTCCGAGAATCATAGTTGATAACACCTCGCCGGAGAAGATTGTCCTTCGTAGGCAACCTATCCCAAAATAACCGTCAAGCAAACAACACCACCTTTAGGGGCACATTCTTGTGCCAAAGAGAAGCAGCATCAACAGGAAGATCCACCTGCGGATGTAGAGTAAGAAAACGATAGAGACTACGAACTGAGAATGCTGAGGAATTCTCCAGAGTCCAAAGCCACTTATCTTCCTTAGAAACCTGCAATGTAACATGAGCAAACAGTAAAATAAGTTCCCCTACCATCTCCTCCTCCCACACGAACAACCTCCTTCTCCACCTCCACGCCTCACCACCCTCCCCCCACCCTAGCTG
>Ga0315915_1000107_pt1 | contig 60637 bp, 31 predicted proteins | sample MpolbnodulesMG_FD_207738 | JGI IMG/M metagenome (GOLD analysis project Ga0315915, IMG submission 207738) | Medicago polymorpha root nodule microbial communities from Los Angeles, California, United States - branched nodules | ecosystem: Host-associated > Plants > Roots > Nodule | place: USA... | reverse complement strand
AATATCCATGTCTGCGTGTACAAGTGGTTAAAAGAATGTCCACATCAGCATTGACTAGTCAAAACCAACGGGACTGAACTTTGCAAAAGGGGCTAAAGTTAGGGGGGGGGATTGTGATTTTTAAAATATGGGGGCCAAAATCTCCAGATTTGAAACTTGGGGGTCAAAAGTGCATTTTAATCTTACTCAGGTCCAACATACAAAATGAAAAGGGTTGGAGGGTTTCAAGACATAATAGCATTTTTGGATGTAAGGGAGGGTGTTTCAAAAGACTTATTGATGCATGACTACAAGAAAAGTCCTATGTTTTTGGAATGAAAATCGAGAGCCAGAGCTCAGATCTCTCGAATACCTAGAGAGAAAGTTTAAACTATTCATTATATATGTGTCTTTCTTAATCAATGTACATCATTACCATGGCACCACCAATTTAGATATTGTGGGTTCTGTCAATAAAGGCTTCCCTTTAACTTCAATTCTTTTCCAATTCTATCATTGTTACTACCTTTCCTAACTTAACTAAAATTTGACGTGGCAGATATGCAATTAATCATAGCAAGAACGTTGATTTTCATAGTAGTCCACAAGCAGTGTGATACAATTAACATATAGTATTTTCGTCTTTTCTTTCTTCATGGCTGATTGGAAGTGTTAACACTTAGTTTCCCTTCATTCTGTTTGTATGCATATGCTATTCAAATTTCAAACCAGAACTTTAACATCAGAATCACGTGTTGCAAAGGGTAAAAGTTTTTATTTTTCAGTGGAGCATAAATCATTCAGAATACTCTTATATTATCATCACACACTTTGCAGATAAAGAAAAAGCGCCAAAATAGTATCATTTACTGTAACATCAACACAAATTATTGCATTAAATATTAAAGCATAAGAAAATACGAGATAAGAATTTAAACCTGTGCTTGAAATTGAACTAGATTGGTAATCGCAGTCCTCCTGGTCAAGAATAATTTTCCGAAGAGCAGCATTTCCTCTATCAATGACCAACAAGGAACAGGTTGGCCGAACATATACCACATCGAAATCATTTGAGAACTTAGCATCCTCACTAGGTCCATCCCTGTAGCCAGCAACATTTGACTTTCCTCCAGCTATGGTAGTCACACCTAAAAAATATTTATGATGATCAGTAACAATACCTTTTTCACCATTCTCATTTCATGGACAATGTAAAACTTTTTACACTGACAATGTATCAAAATTAAACTTTTCTAATATTGTCAAATGCTAAAACACCTTACTAGTCCAGACTAGATTCTGAAATCATGTAGCTAAATTAAACATACCAGCATCTCCAATCTTTCTGATGGCAAGATTCTGAGTATCAGCAACATAAACATTCCCTTTGTCATCCATCGTTATGCCTTTGGGATGATTAAACCTAGCATCACTCGGTTTTCCATCCACATGATCAGTGTAACCCTGAAATGACCCAGCTACCAATCTTCCTCTACTATCTGCAATACCATAAAAAAATTACCAGCGAAATTAAGAAGTAATCCGTAAGCCAAATGAATGGAAATCAATTCTTGCTAACTTTTACTCAAATCAAAATTCTGCTTAACTTGCCAGATAATTTTCATCTATTAATGCTATTGTGAGAAACATAATCATTATTATATAAACTCAAGAGAACAAACAAGAGTATAGCCATACATTGAGACAGTGGCGGGGTAATTCGAACAATGTTGCTATTAATTTCATCAACAGCAAAGAGTTCACCGTCCTCTTCAGAGACACGGATCCGATAAGGTATAACTCCGATCTCATTTCCTTCCACAACAGTCTCAACTACATAACCATTCTCAAATTGAAGAACATTCCCATCTGAAAAAACAAACAAACAAAGAAACAACAAATTACATTCACACACAAATCAAGCATTTGCATTGAGTCATCTGAGCTTATCTGCTGTCATAAGCACTTATGAGACTGTTTATAGAGACAACTTATGACATGATCATAAGCTGTTTTTAAATGATTTCCATGAGTTCTCTAGAATAGCTTATGAAGACAACTTATAGCTTATATGAAAATAGTTTGACTTTATTTTATCTTTAGTTATAGAAATAGCTTTATACATAAGTATTGATAAGCACTTTTGCTAAAAGTGCTTAATTAAGGCGTTTATCCAAACAAGGCCAAATATTAGTAGAAAAGCAATGAGCAAAGAATGAAGAATGACCTGAGTGTGGTGTTTTAGTAGTGGCAGACCTTGTCCATTTGATAAGTGAAGACAAATGCTTAATCAATGGTCCTGATTCATAAACATTGTTTAACTAAATTAACCAAATAAATTAAACAAATATAAAAATAAATGAAAACAAACCCAGTTCGGAATTCAGCTACAATAAGCAAAAAGGTTGAAAATTTAGAACATCCATTTGATAAAAATGGAAAATTGAAGTAGTTAAAGAAATGGGTTGGTTGAGTTAGTTACCTGCAGGAGCAGCATTAGTTGGTTGAAAATGGAGAGAGAAAGTGGAAGTAAGTAGAATGAGAGTACAGTAGAAGAATAGAGAGTGAATTGTACTTTTCTTCTTCATCTTAGTTTGAGAAGAAGATGAAGAAGTTATGGCAAGTGGAATGTTCTTCAGTACTTCTTCTTCAACTGTACAACACTCTTTGCATCTCTCTCTCTCTCTAAAAAGTGCTTATTTTGTGATTTAACTTTTGGTAATTTTCGTTTGGGTTAAATATGTTTTTTGCCTTTACAAAATCGGGAACTTTTAAGTATAGTCCTTACTTAATTTTAATAGATTTTTTAGTCCTTACAAACAAAAATTACTTCTAATTTTAGTTCTTGTTACAACAAAGTTTGTTTAATAATCCTTGAACTCTTAAATTTTTGAACGATTCTTTTAAGACAAGTTTATAACACTATGAACGGTTTATTTACAAAAAATTTAGATTTTTTTAATATGAAGCGAATTAAATATGAATTTTTTGCAGAGAAACTTTCAGTAACGTTCTTAACACGTCTACAAAAAATTGTTTAAAAACTCAAGAGTTTAAGCATAAATTAAACAAATTTGAATTGAGGAGAGATTAATACTGAGTGCAGAAAAAAAAATTAAGGACTAAAAAACTATTAAAATTAAGTAAGGACTAAACTTAAAAAATCCTAATTTTATAGGGATCAGAAATATATTTAACCCTTTTAATTTTATTTTTCCATTTACCTGGAAAGTGAATTAGTTTTTCGAGGAGGCTAGGACGGTGATCAAAAGGAAACGCTTTTACTCCTGCTCATCCACAGTCATACCATACCATCTTTATTTATTTATTTTTAATATTTATTTATTTTTAGTTAAAGACAATTTCAATAACTAAAGTCCGACAATAAATCAAATGCCAAAACTGCAGAGATATAAGGCGGAGTTTCTTCGATCCATATACAATCTAAATATGAGTAGTTTGGTTGGCTTCACACGTAACATGCAAAAAATTTAAACTACGAAAACTACCCTTAAAACTAATACAATCTCGAATAATAGAACCAACATAGTTGGAAGATTGTTGGTGAGCATTCAACGCTAAAACCACATTAGAAGTATCTGATTATGCTCATACCATCTTTTTTTTATAAAGTTAAACCACCATCTCTATTTTAATTAGTTCCACGTAACTGATAAACTAATTTATAACGAATATAAATCTATCGGATAAATGATATGTTAGTTGATAATTTGTTAAAAAAAAGTTAGGTGATGAATGATAGTAAATAAGTTAATTAATTGAATTTTTAGCATTTGGCAAAATTAGTGTTTTTTTTAAGGAAGGCAAAATTAGTTGATCTAATTTATAAATGTAAAATGACATGAAAAATATATGTTTAATTATCATTTAATTTTTTAATTAAAATAACGTGAGTTAAATCGAGAGAAAAATGATAAATTGTGAGGTTTAAGTTACATAGTTTGTTTCACAAGCGCAATAAACTAGTTTATAAGTTATAACCGATAGTTATACGTCTATATGACAAAAATAAAAAATAGATAAATATTGAGTTAAAATCAAAATTTACTCCGATGAGTTTAAGTCCAATCTTAAAAGTGCACTAAGTGTTAAAGATCTTATGTGAGAGTTTTGTCTTCCATTATAAAATCGTTGATTTTTTAATTGAATACAAAGGGGCCTAAGTCCAATAAGGAAAAATGATGAGGGCATTTGTTAAGATTTTAATGAGAAATTTTTATCATAGAAACAATGTATTCAACATCTTGAAACTTAAAAAATTGACTTTGACAACATAAAACTTTTCAATTATTGGAATATTTAAGAAACATTTTAAGAACTCTTGTTAGCATGACCCAAGAGCTAATCAGAAGAATGTATACCCCTAAAATCATATTATATCCAAAATAAAATATAAACAAAAATATTGACCAAAAAAAAGGCAAAAATGGTAACTGAAATTTCCATGTACGTGGTTAAAATTTTCATCCATATACATCAACTTTTCAACTACCCTATTTGCTTATATTTCATTCTAGGGGTAAGCTAGAACTAGTGTCACCTTTCGGGAAGGTTAAGCATAATCTAAGGTTACTATGTTAGGAGTACGTCCTATATTAGCAAGAATGTTCGCACATATATTAGCTTCATGGTATGCACGAGTAATTCAGATATCCTAGTTTGCCATTGAACTCAAAGTTACTACTATCACACATAACTAACCTACACATTCAATATTAGTGATGAAATATTTGATAGCAAAAGAAGCAGTTGGCCAAGGCAACATACACAACCCGCTCCCAGGGTCCACTACCCAATTCCAAATGAAGATTATTTACTACACAGTGTCTGGTGTTGGAGTATGTCTATAATAATAAGAAAATTTATATCGCGGGTATTTATGCGAGTACTAATTATTTACAAAGAAGCCAACTTTGGGAGGAGATGTCAAGATTGCAAAATTTCTATGTTGCTCCCTGGATTTTTGTGGGCGACTTTAATGCAATCTTGGGTGCTCATGAGAAGCGTGGTCGGAGGCTTCCCTCTTCGATTTCTTGTAATGATTTTCTTGGTTGGACTAATGTAAATCTTTTGATGCATCTTGATACTCTTGGTGCTCTCTATACTTGGTATAATGGTAGGTTAAATTCTGACATTGTTGCTCTCTGTCTTGATCGAGCAATTTGCAACGAAGCTTGGGTGGATTTTTGGGGGACCACAGCATGTACTGCGCAGGTCATAATTCATTTTGATCACAATCCTCTTCTGTTACAAATGGATGTCAATACACACATGAAGCGCAACTCATTTAAAAAATTTAAAGTATGGACCACTCATGAGGATTGTCGTCGTCTTGTACTGGAGACTTGGAATAAGGATGTGGTGGGAAATGGTATGCGTCGTTTACAGCAAAAATTGGTGCATGTTAAAGAGGCGTTCAAAGTGTGGAACCTATCTATTTTCAGGGATGTTCATAGGCAGCTTGACCTTGCTTCAATGGAGGTTGCTCGCATTCAGCAACTCATAGATGAGCACAGTATTAATGATGACTTACACGCGCAGGAGTTATAGGCACGATTAGTTTTGACAAAAGCTTTAAATTGTCAAGATCAGTTCTTGCGTGAAAAAGCTAGGCACTAGCGGTTTATACATGGTGACAGGAACTCTGCTTATTTTCACAGGTTAGCTAAAATCAAATCTTCCTCTCGGCCAATCTCTTTGTTGATGATGGATGAGGTGCGGCTAACCGAGCCTCACGACATTGAAAACCATGTGTTAGATTATTTTCAAGAAATTTTTGGGGTGAATAACTCTTGCATTCCGAATGATTTGGTGAGTACGGTTATCCCTTCTTTGGTTACGGACCAGGATAACTTGATGTTGATCGCGGCTCCCGGTGTCGATGAGATTAAACAAGCTGTTTTTGATTTGAATGGGGATGGTGTGCCTGGTCCTGGCGGGTCTGGTGGACATTTTTTTCAATTTTTTGGGACATTGTGGCTTCTGATGTGGTTTCCTCGGTTCAAGATTTCTTTTATTCCGAATGGCTGGCATCTGTATGCATGCGCATTATTTCACCTCATCAACGAGGTTTTGTTCGTGACTGTAGCATGTCTGACTGTGTTATTATAGCTTCGAAGGTGATTAATACGTTACCAAAGAAGCACTTTGGGGGCAATGCTGCTATCAAGGTGGATATTCGGAAGGCTTTTGACACCATGGATTGGAATTTCCTTCTTTTGGTTTTACACTCCTTTGGCTTTCATATGGTTTTTTGTGATTGGATCAGTGCTATTTTACAATCTGCTCGTCTTTCTGTTTTGGTGAATGGTAGTATTGTGGGTTTTTTCCCTTGCAAGCGTGGAGTCCGTCAAGGTGACCCCTTATCTCCCCTGCTTTTCTGTCTGGTAGAGGAAGTTCTTAGTAGAGCCATTGAATTGAAACGTATTTCTGGTGCTTTGAAGCCTATGTCTTACTGCAAAAATATATCATTGCCAACCCACATTCTATACACTGATGATATCTTTATTTGTTGTGCGGACACTAGAAAGAATATTAAATGTTTGATTCAGGTTTTTAATTCTTATTCTGAGGTCTCTGGTCAGCTGGTGAATTTTGAAAAAAGTAAACTTTTTACAGGCGCTATGACTTCTAACATATCCCGTAATCTGGTTCGATTATCTGGCTTCTCTTTGGGTGCTATTCCATTCCATTATCTTGGCTGCCCCATCTTTCAAGGTCGGCCTAGGTGTGCACACTTTCAATCGATTGCTGACAGGATTAAAGTGAAACTTGCATCTTGGAAAGGTTCTCTTTTAACCATTATGGGTAGAGTGCAATTGGTGAAATCTATCATTCATGGTATGTTAGTTTATTCTTTTCACATATATTGCTGGCCTCAGAGTCTTTTGCAATTGCTGGATCGTTGGATGGAATTTTTTGTTTGGAGTAGGGATATCTTTACCCGGAAAATTTGTACAGTCAAGTGGAGTGTTGTTTGTCTCCCATGGGATTCAGGTGGGTTGGATCTCAAGCCAACCACTCTTATTAATAATTCATTATTGTTACATTTGAGTTGGAAGATTTATAGCCAGGACTCGCAGTGTGCCTCTTCTGAAGCAACAATATTTTTGTAAAGGGAATATCCGTCATCATTACATCAAGTCGTCTGTTTGGCATGGTATTAAGGTTCATATGGATACGGTCATTGATAATTCCATCTGGGTGATTGGCAACGGAGGGAAGATTAATCTTTGGCTAGATAACTGGTTGGGAGCCTATCTTGTTTCTATTATGAACATTGCTCCTTCGAATTTCAGCTACAGTCACGTGGCTGCATTATCGTTTCTATATGTGGGCTATGTTTCAAATCAGCCGAGTCTTCTTTACATCTCTTCTTCGAGTGTGATTATGGAACTGCCCTTTGGAATTGGATTGGAGCGCTGCTCAATTGCCCCCTTCAGGTTCAGTCGGTTGCTGCACTTTTGACCTCCATCCATGTGGCCCGCTCTTCACAAGTTAATGATGTGTTTGTTTCATCTATTGTTCACGTGATACATGCTATCTGGTTGGCAAGAAATGCAGTTCGGTTTAATGGTCATCGATATCCTTTGCACACAGAACATAATCACATTTTGGCGTCTGTTTTTTTGTCTGGTTCCATATTGGAAGGCAATTGTATTCCTGCAGACATCACTCTGTTGGAAAATTTCCACGTCCCCCCTTCTTTCCGTAAGTACAAAGATATTATCCCTGTGGTTTGGAAGCCTCCAACCGTCGGTTAGGTAAAGGTTAATACAGATGGTTCCGTCGTCGATTCTATGGCAGCTCGCGGTGGTATTTGTCGTGACCATAGAGGCACTTTCATGGGCTGTTTCATTAGTAATTTGGGCACCACATCAATTTTAGAGGCCGAGCTGCTTGCTATAATTATTGCTTTAGAAAATGCGGCAAGGTTTAATTAGCATAACATTTGGGTGGAAAGTGATTCTTCGACAGCGGTGCTTGCTTTCAAGAATAATGATTTGATCCCTTTCCGTCTTCGGAATCGTTGGCACAATTGTCGATTGGGTATTACTGCTGTTTGCTCTCATATTTATCGTGAAGGAAATTGTTGTGCTGACGGACTGGCTGCGCTTGGACATGGCTTATCTGGCTTAGTTTGGTTTGACAGATTACCTCCTACTTTGTCTTTTGATTTCTCTAGGGATAGAAATGGTCTGCCTAATTACTGGTTTCCCTAGGTTTTTTGTTGATTATTTATTTATTTTCCTTTGCTTCTTTGTTTTGAGGGTTTTGACTTATTCCCCCCTCTTGTATATACTTTTTCCTTTTTTATTAATATATATGGAGTAGAAGGCACATGATAGGAGTTCCAGTGGGGTGCTAACCTAGTTGGGATGTCTCTGGGCTCTTTGATGTCTCACCTACTTCTTGCCTCATCCAAAAAAAATGAATTATTTGATAGTACGCTATAAGTTGTTTTCATAAACTATCATATACACATTTAAGAAATATCAATATTAGCATCTTATACACTTTTACTAAAGAACATAAATATTTTACGGACAGTCGGACACATTAAAAAATAGATCCCAATCCAATAATTATGTAAAAAATATATAAATCAATCCAACAATGAATTTTGTATTCCCTCCGTCTTCTTTTTATGTGTCGTTTGGGTATGAATTTTGTATTTTCATTTAATTGTCATTTTGACAATTTAAGAGTACACTTCGTCAATTGTAGTCTTTCTCGGTCTTACTCATTTTTAATAAAACTGATTAATGTTTTTTTTAGGTAAAAACTAATTAATATTATATATTTGAAAAATTCAAGTTTGTTTTATATTATTTGTAAATTTATATTTCCATGAAGCAAAAAAAAAATCTTCACAATTTTGTTATGATAGAACTTTTATATCTTGAAGGAAAAATTAAACTTCCATGAACACAAAGTTTGTTTATATTGTTTGTTATGAGAAAAAGATATATATATTTTTTAAAAAAAATCTTGACACTTTTTTAAACAAAATTTCAACTAATTAAGGATGTGTTTGTTTTAGAATTATTTTAGAAAAAAAAATCACTTTTACCATTTTTAAGTGTCCGTTTAGGAAAAAAAACATTTTTTGAAAATGACAAAAATGATTTTTTTCTAAAACAATTGAACCCAATGTTTGTACAAAAAGTATGATTTTTTTTAAGAGAAAGTTACTAACAATTGTTTGCTATGAGATAAAAATATCACTTTAATTTTTTAAAAAGAAAAAATGTGTAAAAAAAAATAGAAATTGGTTAGTGAATTAAAACGAGAGTGTAATAGAAAAATAACTCAAAAAGTCCACTATCTTAATTTGATGTTATTATTTTAAAACGACACTCGAAAAGAAGCAGAGAATGCACAAAATAACTTGACTATATAATTGAAAGAAGATTGAAACAGTGATTAAAATTAGTGATTTTCTTTTGTTTACTTATTAGTGATTTATTAAGAAAATGTATATATATATTACATCACATTGCAGTTTTAGACAAAATAAAAATCCTATATATATTTCTTTACAATTTTCTAGCAAACTAAAATAAAACCTAACTTTTCCTTAAAAAAAAAAACCTAAAATTATATTTATATTTTTACATCGGAATACTCCCTCCATTACTAATTATAAGCAAATTTAACTTTATATATTCATTCAATTAATGATGTTTGTGATCCATATTATAAACCACATATATCATTGATTTAATGAATCTAAAAAGTAAAATTTTCTTATAATAAGAAACGGGTGGAGTATATTATACTCCCTCCGTCCCTTAATAACGGAGTCATTTACCAAAAAAAAGTGTCCCAAAATAACTGAGTCATTTTACTTTTCAATACAATATTAATTACTTTTTTCCTTTTATAACTCTAATTAATACTACTTTCATCATTCTCAATTCAACATATTCCACTTTGTATTTATGATAGTGGAGAATCCACCGATACTTAACAAAAGCACTTAAAATCATTTTTCTCTCTTCTTCACTTATACATTTTTCTTAATATGTGTGAAATGAGTTAGTGACTCAGTTAATTCGGGACGGAGGGAGTAGTGACTAATTTATTTTGGCTAGTACTAACTTATGTCCTTAGGGAACATGTTAAGAAATCCAAAAGAATAAATATTTTTTAAAATTTTGTGCATGGGAAAATGATTCTCTGCAGTCAAATAGTGACTGTAGAATGATATCAGTCGTTTGATTTGTTAGGACAGTTTTTATTTCACTTCTGATTTTTAAATATTTACAATCTGATTTCAATCGTAAGGCCAGCAACACTCTTATACCATCTACCCGACATGGAATCATGGTCCATTCAATTCATTCAAAAATTAAACATTAAATATAATGCACATATTTCAATAAACTATTTTTATATTTGATTTATTAACTTGTGTCTTGAGGCACAAGTTATCATTTAACTCGTGTCTTGAGGCACAAGTTAGCATTTCCGATTTATTTTTCATATAAAATTGTACCCGGACTGTTTTGGATATTATCCGACCCGCAACCTTGATTCGACACTAACTCACTCTCTCTCCGCTTATCGCTTTTGCTGCCACCTTCTGCTTCCTTACACCTCCGCACCTTTCTTCTTCTTCTTCTTCTTTCAGGTTTTCATCTCTCTCTCTCTCTCTCTCTCTCTCTCATGTAAATTTACTCTTTGAATTCTCGATTATTATTTTTTTGGTGATTTAATTTTCTTGTACATGCGCAAGATTCGATTTTCAATTAGGGTTTGAAGATTCTTTCTCGTGGAATTCTTATTTGTTAATTAGGGTTTATTTAATGGGGAGATTATTTTGATTTGATTATTACTTTACACTATACACATGCATCTGTAATCGATGAAACCAGTTTTAGAAAAGCCCTAGAATTTTCAGGTGAGGTGCACTCATTGTTTCAATTTTCCAAGAATGTGCATTGTTGGAATTGTCCGTATATCAAATTTAATCACCAGAGGCAGATAAAATCTATAAGATAAACTATTACAAAGGATTTAGAGATTAATGAGTTAGATAAATATATAATACAACATTATACCATTGTTTTATCCATTTAGCCGATCCCACTTAGAGCCTGTTTGGTTAAACAGCTTATTTGTAGCTTATCGCACAAGCACTTATCATGAAAAGTGCTTATGTAAAAGTAAGCTTGCGTAAGCTATTTTTATAGCAAACGAAAAAACTAAAGTTGAATTGTTTTTATATATGCCATAAGCTGTTTTCAAAACTTCTCCCAAACAGTCTCACGTAACTTATGTCAGTAGATAAGCTCAAATAAGCCAATCCAACATGCCTTTAGTGAGATAAGACTTAGCTGTTGCTGTTATGCTTTGTTGAATGCCCAATATAGTTCCAAATCTTGTATCTTTTTTTCCTTAAACTTTTTTCCTAGGGCGCTTAAACTTGCAAAATATGGAAATTCTCATTACCCATGTTTCTCGTTGTTAGTAATAAGATGTTGTACTCCCGTGACTTGGTATCCATAAGCCACTAGGTTTGTGGGTGCAAGGAAATTATCTACGTAGCATTAGTTTTATGAAAAAATCGGACCTATTGTGCGAGTATATAGGTATGGTGGATGAATGGGAAAATGGTGTAACTAGTATCTAAGTCATTCACTCATTTGGTCAAAAGATTATTATAAAACAGTTTGCATTGATTATATGTATTTTTTACCCCTAGTGTGCACACTTCATAATCTACGGATCAAGACCAATTTCATTAACCTACTTCTTTTGTGTGTGACGATAGGAGTTGGAATGGGTGAGATTAAGAATACAAAATAGTGATAAAGCAGCTGAATACTAATATTATCACTGATGTTCTGCTACTGACATCATTGTGATATCAATAATAGTAGTGGTGGTAGGCTTATACAGAAAAAGTAAAACTCTTACTCACTCTCTCTACAGAACAGATGTAGACAAGAAAAAAAGATATCCCTGGTTCCTCCCACCATTTCCCAATTTCCTTTCCTCTCCTTTCACTCTGTCCTTCCCTCTGACACGTTCTGTCATATGAACAAGAGGTTATTTTGCCCTCTTCCTCTAGAAAATAATCTGAATAGATGGGATGTGGAGAATAATTGTGTTAACTGTTAAGAGAGTTATCAATTATTTTTTGAGAAGGCTGTTGGAACATGTGCAAGGACGAAGTTAAATACCCAACTGATAGGGAGATTAAAGAACAAGGATATTTTCAACATGGAAAATTATGGATATATTTTGAATGATACTTATGGATGTTATGAAAAATAGCTTGTACTTTTCCACCAAAGGTGTAATTGTGAAGCAATCTTCTTTTCTTCTTCCTCTCTCTTTTGTTGTTTTTCTCCGTGTTATATGAGAAATAGTCGACTAGTATTGCGTTTATGAATTACATTAAAAAATTAACGATTATTTTAATTTATCGAGTTGACTACCTCTTTGTTAGACGTTACTGGACACATTGATTTTATCAAAAGTTACAAGTAGTTATCACCTTTTGTTGCTGCTCAGTACGTTAATTGTTGTTGGAAATTCCTCTTCAAAATAAATTGTTGTTGGAAATTGAAAATTTGAAAATGTAGAAACACATCGATTCCCCTCAACTTTGAAAGACTCTAATTTTAATTAGTCAATTCATCTTTACTATCAACAAGCAACGGTCTCTTGATTCCTGTGCAAAAACTGTCTATAGAAACTTGAGTACCTGTGCCTTAATCACTGCACAAAGTTATAGGGTTTTGCTACCAAAGGAAAGTTGATGAATCTAATCGTAACTTATAAGTGTCACATGTTTGAAGCGGTATTTGTAAAAAAATCTTTAGTTAAGAAAATAATAGGGAAAGATGCAGACGAAATAGTGATAATCAATGTCTATTTTTGGACATTATGGAAATATTTCGCTTTCCTTTGTAAAATAATGAACTGCACTGCTGGATTAATTATACATCCTTTACTTTATAATTGCTCATAGTAGGATAGAATGTAAAAGAATTAGGTTGTGTCGTATATTCATGAACAGAGTCAATGGAAAGGCAAATGTTGACTTTGATGCCGATTTCTTGTCATGTGATAAATACATGCAGGTAATTTAGCATTAAACAGTGTCAGCTCATAAATTCATTCCATCACTCAATTAAAATTTCCATTGGAAGCAGCCAAAATGTCGCGGAAGGGTTTGATGGAACAAGACTTGAGTAAATTGGATGTGACAAAATTGCATCCACTTTCTCCTGAAGTCATATCTCGTCAGGCTACCATTAATATTGGTAATATATTCTCCCTTTTTGGGTTCAATCACATCACTCATTGAATTTGTTACAGTAATACTAGAACATGAACAAATTTCTTGTTAAATAAATATGTAACCTTCTTTTCCATTGATGACTGTTATTGTTAGATGATTGATGAATAAAAAATTAAATCCTGGCAGGTACTATTGGTCATGTGGCACATGGCAAATCAACAGTTGTGAAAGCAATATCGGGTGTTCAGGTATTCCTTTGTCTAATTTTTTTCTCTGTATTTGTTTTGTGTGTAGGGGTGAGGATTGCTGTGTTTATCTTGTATATATGTCATTCTTGGCACATGGTATTTTGGAATTATTCTTTGTGATTGATCCATTAGATGTAGGTGATTTGTTTCAAGTAGAAAGGAAGTATTTACTCATTGACGTACTCAAAATGCTATATTTTATTTAATCCAAACAACATGGGAGTTATGAAGCTTCTGAAGTCTGAATTACCATAGATTTATAAAGTTTTGTTAATTTCAATATTTGGGTTTGATTTTGTCATAGATAGGGTTTATAGCTAGGTTCATTTGATTGGTTTATGGAATCCATAAAAAAGTGGTTATCTTCTAACATTTAGATCAATTGAATTTGCTACCTCTGTTTTTGCATCTTCAGTTTTGAAAAAAAGATTTACATATTAACACCATAGTACCACATTATATTCTTTGTGCATTTCCCTTGAGCTTTTTTATATTTATGGTGTTGACCTCTGTGGTTTCCCATGAATGTCGTGCAGACTGTGCGTTTCAAAAATGAGTTGGAGCGTAACATTACAATCAAGCTCGGCTATGCAAATGCAAAAATATATAAGTGTGAAGATGAACGATGTCCAAGGCCTATGAGCTACAAGTGGGTATTTATTTTCTGATTAATGTTATATTATCAGGTTATTTCAACTATTGGTAATGTGTTCATATTATTATTTTTTTTGCTGCAGGGCTTATGGAAGTGGAAAAGAAGATAATCCTATGTGTGATGTGGCAGGGTTTGAAAACTGCAAGATGAAATTGCTGAGACATGTTTCTTTTGTCGATTGCCCGGTAAAATTCCAAACTTTCATTTGTTGTTTAAGGCTGTTTTATGGATAACTTCCTAAGATTTTAAATTTAATGTAGGATTACTTTCATAAATGTGCACATTTGATTTTACATTTTTTGTCCATCCAAATTTTATTCTCTTCCTAGCATTACATTATCTCCCAATTCTTTTAATCCCATGAAGAGATGTATATTGTAGTGTGTGTATGTATGTCTGTATGAACATACATATATAGGTATGTGAGAAGATATGAACATGTCCTATTATATTATCTACTATATCTGACTAAGATTATCTCATAGGACAAGTTTTACGGTCTTAGAGTATCTTAGACTCTCTTCAAGACTAGTTTCCATATCTTAGACCATGTACGAGCTGACATGCCATACCATGATACCTCTATGGCTATGGTCACCATTTAACGACACTGCTTAATGCTTATACATCTATGTGATATTTATCTTTACTTTTTCAATTGCATAGGGTCATGATATTCTCATGGCTACAATGCTTAATGGAGCAGCTATCATGGATGGAGCTTTGCTACTCATAGCTGCTAATGAAAGCTGTCCACAACCACAAACCTCCGAGCATTTAGCTGCTGTGGAAATTATGCGTCTTCAGCACATCATAATCCTTCAGAACAAGGTCGACCTAATTCAAGAGAATGTAGCTATCAATCAGCATGAAGCAATTCAGAACTTTATAGAAGTAAGTTTTCTGCGAAGAGGTTTCTGCTGTGCAAGAGAATAACTTTTTGCTAACTAATACAATACTCTTGCCCTACTTGTTGGCTTACCAGGGAACGGTTGCTGATGGTGCACCAGTGGTACCTATTTCTGCCCAATTGAAGTATAATATTGATGCTGTGTGCGAATATATTGTGAAAAAGATCCCAATCCCTGAAAGGAACTTTGTTTTTCCGCCTAATATGATAGTAATTCGGTCCTTTGATGTCAATAAACCGGGTTTTGAGGTTGATGAAATAAAAGGAGGTGTAGCTGGTGGAAGCATTCTGAGGGTAAGTCATTTGGTGAATATTCCAAATATTTTTCTTAATTTGCACATATCCGACTTTGTCTGCAGCACATGCAGATGTTTGTTTTCCTTATAAATATAAATTATGGAATTATTATGTCTTAACATGTATACAATGAGTAATTTTAAAAATGTTTTTATTTTAGTAAGTGTCTTTTAAATGCTTAATCTATGCTAGATTTTCAAATGCTTTGAAAATAATGCCGAGGGCAAGCACTCTGAAACATGAACACCCAACATATGAGAAACATTGCAACTTTTTTGTTTTTGGATTTTGTTCTTGCAAATTTCCAAAAATACCTTGAAAAACTCCATTCTATTTCCATACCAGAACGATGGGATGAACTCAATACCATGTTTTTATCTAAAAGCAGTTTGAGTTTGTTACGATGAATTTTCAAGTGACTGAGAGGCCATGGATCCAGTTATTCTGGGCCGAGTCTTGGATCAGACATATTGACATGACATGTTCTTCTGAAACACATATGACAACTTCTTTGCAGGGTGTTTTGAAGGTCAACCAATTCATTGAAGTTCGACCTGGAATAGTTGTTAAAGATGAGGGTGGAAATATGAGATGCACACCTATATACTCTAGAATAGTTTCATTGTATGCTGAACAAAATGAGCTTCAATTTGCTGTGCCTGGAGGCCTAATTGGTGTAGGAACAACAATGGATCCCACTTTGACGCGTGCTGACAGGTTGGTAGGGCATGTTCTTGGAGAGGTTGGGTCACTGCCCGAGGTTTTCGTTGAGCTTGAGGTATGTGGCTATGCCTAATGATTTATAATTTTATGCATGCATGCCTGCCTGCCATTAATTTGCTTGGTTTCGCGAAGTTTCGCTATTCATAGGACTTTTGGTGATAAAGAGCTTACTTACACATATCTTCATTTATTCACTTTTACTTGCCAATCTGGCGAGATTAGGTGGTAGTCAAAATTTAGTCTGTTCCGAAGTAAGATTTATCAGCCATTAAATCTCAGGTTGGTATTATAATATTATACATCCAATGTTTTAAAAATCGTGAGTCTACGCAAGATTGGGAGGGAATAAAATAACCTCTAAATCACAGCATTAAACTAAGTTCATAATCATAAATTAGGATGGGGGCCACTGTTTGAACCTATTAACAGAAGTACACCACACGAAATAGAGGAACTCACAAGCAAGAAACCAATGATCTCGCACAAGAAAGAAACAGAGGATCGTAGACTCGTGCGATTATACTATCCAACTTGCATACTGCAAACATTGCATACATCCATAACAACCATAGTTTACTTTATTCTTTCCTCACTTTAGAATAGTCAAATCCTTTACATTCACTCAGCTTCCCTTCCATGCTCAGAAAATCTTTTATTTACATGAGTTTTGCATTTGGTCTTCCAGGTAAACTTTTTCTTGCTTCGACGGCTTCTTGGTGTCCGAACAAAAGGATCTGAGAGACAGGGAAAGGTAGCTAAGCTGGCTAAAGGAGAAATACTAATGTTGAACATAGGATCAATGTCAACTGGTGCGAAAGTAACTGCTGTGAAGAATGACTTGGCAAAATTGCAACTTATGTCTCCTGTGTGCACTAGCAAGGGTGAGAAGATTGCACTCAGTCGACGTGTTGAGAAGCATTGGCGTCTTATTGGGTGGGGTCAAATCCAAGCTGGAATCACTCTCGAAGTCCCTCCTGCACCCATCTTGAATTGAAAGACAGACAAGAAAGAGAAAGAGAAGAGACAGACTACAAGAAAGCGCCTTTTTTTAAATAAAAAAAAACGCGAGATGGATTTAGATATGTGGGAAGGTAGACAATTTTTGGGAACCATTTTTGTGAGATGGAGAAGAAAACATTTGGATTGTCAGTTTTTGTTTTTGCTTTGTGATTTACTTGTTATTTTCTATACTGTCAACCTATTTTTGAAGTTGTATCTAATACTGATTGTGTTTAGACTGAGAACTAGCGTTCATTGTTTAGCAAGCCCTGTTTCATTCCACGGTTGCCTCACCATTACGCCGTATTGGTTTGGCATGTGATACATCATATATTTGGAACTGCAGTCTAATGTTTAATTCTTGCGTTCGAAAGTAATTTCCACTGCAGTTCATGAAAGCTACAAATTGTAGGATCAATTTTGATGTACGTTTAATATATCTTCACTTTAAAAACAAACATGCCAATAGTGAAGCACTCTTCCTTTTTTTATTTTATTTTTTTCTTTTGAATGGAAGAAGCACTCCATTCATTACAAACTTCATCTACACAATGGTTGAGAATCCTATTCTGTTTGGTTTAATTTCTAACTTATATGATGGAGTGGAGGGAAATTTGATTGCGTCCTTCGGAAAGCGTTAGATTGTTAAAAATATTGAAAAGTGTTAGTGTAGTAAAAGAGAATGCTAAGATGTATGATTATGTTTTTCTTGAGTTGATTTTTCAAAAAAAATGTTTTGGACATTGATTTATTTTCGAGATTTTTTTTTTGAAGTAATTGATTTATTTTAGAGATGATAGTGGAATAATTGATTATGACTTTATACCTAAATACTCACAAAGAATAAATTAGATTAAAATAATGACTTTTTTTTGTCAAATAGTTTAACGGTTAGACTCACACATCTTAAGTATGAGAAGTGGAGAATCCGAGGTTTAAATCATAACCTTGCATATTACTGTACTCTTGTTTATACAACTAAATTCAAAGAAAAACATCTATAAAGCATAATGGTATATACCATTGTCCAATTAGAATGTGCCACATGGCACATCCTTTAAAAAAATATATCAAATAAAGCATTTATAAAGTAACATTGATAGGTGGCACACTCTAATTGGTCAATGGTATATACCATTGGTACCTCAATGGTACACAAGTGGAATCCACTGTCCATAACCAAACAAAACCGCACACTATTTTGAAGTTATTATATCTAGAAAAAAGTACTACTAATTTATAAATCATACAGTACCTTTTCAAAAAATACAGTACTGAATTATTTTCCCTTTAAGTTTTAGATCATAAAAACATAATTTAAAAATCATAAGTTCATAATACTGGATAGTTTATAAAAATATAGTATGTGTTTTTTGTCATACTTTTCAGATTATATTATAAATTATAATAATGTTCACATGCGAACTGTACGTTAAGTGCATGGAACATGCATTTCTTGTATGAAAGCAACCATGGTCCATGAAGACGTCAACAAAAGAAGCATGAAACGTGCATTTATCTTCGTTCCTGACGTTGGACAGCAATAGGACGCAGGAATCATATATACTTTTGGATTTTATAGAAATGAATATGAAAATAATTACTTTCAAAAACTATAGTTAATTGATTGACCTATATATGTTTAGAAATCATAATTAAATAAACTATAGAAAAAAAATATAGAAGAATTAATTTAATGTGGCTTTAAAAGTTGTCATATAAGTTGTCCAAATTTTAATGTTCAAATATCAATATTCTAATCATTATGTAGGTGGTGGACCGTATCAAATAGTTATCTTGGTTGTGGTTTATTTGTAGGGAAGAAAGAAATAAAAATCTTGTTTTTATAATTGGTGGTATAGTCCACATTCTTGTATCCAAAACTAAACTGAAGGAGACACGAGGCTTCACTGGTACTAGAATTTTTTAGTGTGAATTAATGGTTATAATTAATCTTCACCTGTTTTTGCATTCTAATAATAGACCTGCACACACATATCTTTTTTCTTTTTTTACAAACGTCAAATACCTTTCAACATCTTAATCCCCCTAACATTATAAGTTACAAACTTGCATTACTAAGCTGTGCACACACGTATCTATTAAGAAAAGTTGTACCTTTACTAGCAAAAATAAAATAAAAATAGTTGTACTCGTATTGCACTCTTGTCTGGAAGTTCGATTGAATTATTAATTCAACAACCCTTAACTAATTAAGCATATGCACAATAGAATAGAAATCTTTTAATGTATAGAACTAAATAATGCTTATTTTACAACCTTTTCTTTTTCGGTATTCTGCTCACCGAACACCTTCTTTAAGAATATAGTCTATATTTTTAAGTCAACTCGTGTATTTTTTAATGAAATTGTGCAGAAATATGCAGTATATTGTAAAAACTTCTTCCAAAAAAAATTAGAATGTTTTAACAAAACATGAATTAAATATAAATTTTTAACCACAAAAAAATATAAGAATTCATATTTAATTCATATTTTGTTTTTTTTTTGAAGAGGTTATTATAATATTATAAACTTTTCTGCTAAATTTTATTCAAAAATATGAATTCTACATGAGTTTACTTATAAGGAGGGACCAAAAGTGAAAATGAAATTTTTTTCAAAGACTAAAAGTGGACGAAATTTTTTAGAGGATTAAAACAAAAAATTGGTATATTTATAGGGACTAAAAAAATATTTAACCATTTAGTACATATATTTAAACACCATTTATATATATATATATGGGTTTTGCTATAAGACACATTTTATTAAGGTATCTTTTTGGAATCACATGTGTTTTTCCCTATAAAATATAAGCATAAACATGCAACATAAGTAAGTGATACCAAAAGGAGGAAATACAAAGGCTTTTGCTAGGGTTTGAGTGTTGTGTCTTTCGGTGAGGTTATATGGTTTGAAAAATATTCTAAACACCGCCGATGGTTAGGAATCATGAGAGAAATAATTCTAAAAAATTCTAATGACTTCTTGAGTGAGAAATCATTAGAGGTTTAAGAGAGGAAATGAGAGAAATTTGGAATTACGCTTGGTGATCAATTGAATTCTTGATCACTTTTGTAACTTTTTTAAGATAAAGAGAAATGGTAAAAAAATTGGATTGACTCTTCTTGAGCTTGAAACTGATTTCTTATAATTCTTTTGTATCTATTGTAAAGACTCGTTGATATTGAATTGAAGAGTTGCTCTTTCCCTCAAACATAAGTGAATTGTTGTGTTTGGATTTAATCTACACATAAGTTCTAGATTTGTTTTGCTTGAATTTATTGTTAGTTTGACTAATTATTTGCTGGTTGCCATTTTTATTTGGTCCACTTTCTTTTTAAATCTTCGCCAAATGGCATCATCACCAAGAAGTAACAAATCTTTAGAGTGGGCACCATGGATACTAGATGAGATATTGAGAAGTTTTTTTGGAAACAACAATTTCAAATAGTGGAAAGTGAACATGGAAGCAATTTTGATTCAACTAAAATGTGTTGATGCTTTGAAGGATGATGAATTGGGGCCAATCACTTGAACCCCGACAAAGAAGGCAAATATGGTTGGACCGTCAATATATTCCTTAGGGATCGAATGCCTTATAGAAAGGCTAAGGCGCCCTCCATAAGGGCTCACAAGGCCTAGGCGCGCCCTCCAAAGGCACCACCTCAACTAGCTTCTAGAAGTATCTAGAGCTTAGTAAAAAGACTTAAGGTCCATCTTGCTTGGGGCTTAAGTCATGAAAGAACAAGCCCACGAAGGGCCATAAATACCCCTTTTGGGATCATTCTCAAGGCATCTCATAAACAGTCTAAAGCCTAATATCGAATATTGTACTCACTGCAAGTACAGTTGGCGCCGTCTGTGGGAATCGGTAAAACTAACCTGGCCACACCTAATCGATTTTTCTGCCTCCACTTCATGGCATCTCTACTTCGCCGGCGCCACCGAGGAAGATAGCAAAGGCGCTCTTATCGACTGATCGCCTAAAGATTGTTGGTTGAAGAGATCGTGATGTCGTGTCAGATAGGGAAGTGCATACATCAGATAAACAATAGGAAGATGAAGACCGAGATAGATGAGGCGAATATCAGCGCAAGCCTCACAATGAAGTTCACAAGTTATAGTGTTGCTCGTTAACAAAGTTTGCTACAAGGTCGTTTTAAAGATTCCGAATGAGGTAGTGAAACACTCTTGGATGTATTATTCTTGCTCGTGAATAAACTTTGCTATAATAACTTGATATAAATTATTGCCTTGGCGAAACAACATCAATTTTGAAGACGAGCATGTGGATTTTATGAAAGTCAACTTGTTATAAGAATTCAATTTTCATCATAATTATTGTGATGCATATACAGAATATGTGGACAATCAACTAACTGGTTATTATTCTTCGCTAACCTATTGTTTCAGCAACAATATTTTGCATTTATTCTGGTGGGCGAGTGAGTGTATGAGGAGCAAAAAAAATAAGATAATAGGCGAGTTAGTTTCCAATTTAACTAGATGAGTTAAGTCACAACTTAATACGAGAGAGAAGAAAACAGAAGAAAATAATAAATATAGGTAGAAGAAATAGCTCACTTTAACACGAGAGGAAATAGAATGATATAGTTGAATATTTAAGAAGACGACGTAGTTCATTTAATAGGAGAAGAACTAGAATAGTTGTAATCACACTTATTGAATAGCTTCACAAAAGATATGAAGCGACCACATCACGCGAAAAAAGCCTCACGACCTAGTCACTCCATATCATCACTTCGTCTTCTCCTAAGACTCGTGCTTGGGGGGCTGTGGCCCGCTAAGTACACTTCTAAGAACCAGGGTCCCTCCAAAAGGGCCCCGGTACCCTATGGAAGGGCCTATGTGCCCTAGAGCGCACACCCCAGGAGCGCCGACCGTAAACATGAACCACTATTTAGCCATATCATCACTTCGTCTTCTCCCAATACTCGTGCTTGGGGGGCTGTGAATCGTCAATATATTCCTAAAGGCTCGAATGCCGTATAGAAAGGCTAAGGCGCCCTCCATAAGGGCTCACAAGGCCTAGGCGTGCCTACTAGAGGCGCCGCCTCAACTAGCTTCTAGAAGCATCTAGAGCCTAGTAAAAAGACTTAAGGCCCATCTTTCTTGGGGCTTAAGTCACGAAAGAACAAGCCCACGAAGGGCTAAAAATACCCCTCTTGGGATCATTCTCAAGGCATCTCATAAACAGTCTAAACCCTAATATCGAATATTGTGTTCTCAAGACAAAGCAAGTGCAATTGACTCATGACTACAGGTGGGATCTCATCGGTCACACTATTTCCAGATGCACCGTTGGAACTTTGCTATGGTCCAGGAAGCATAAGCCTTGCACTTGCAAAGTGCCGACAATACGCTCTCATTGGGCATGCTTTACAATTTTATTTTATTTTTTTGGTAGAGAAGACCTTTCCAAATGTAATCATATGGTAATGCTGCTCATATCTGTAATAAATTGCAATTGCAATGTTATTATTTTTGATTAAGTATGCACAGTTGAGCCCAAAGATGCTTTTGTATGGAATTTACTAACAGATACAATTCAAGGAGATGCAACTATAGTAACTCAGGTAGTGGCTGGAGAGGCACCCATCCCAAGCGTACCGCTATACATCCAATGGTTGTGTCAACCGGGAAGCCAAGCTGGTGCAGTGTTAAATGCCGCACACACTCTGCACTTTTCAATCCCAGTCGTTCCACGCTCAGCAAATATTTTTTGCTTGGTTAGGAGGTACGCCTCTCAGCCACTCGAGGTCAATGCTTCCATGATCGTCAACCAGTCTAATCAGGAAATTCTGAATACGGTTGGCAAGCTTGCTGTTCATGCCTCGTTCTTTGATTGCATCAGCAATTTTTTTTTCAATCTACACATCTCACATCATCCCAGTCTACAGAATCTATGGTGTTTTTTGTCTTTTCTCTTTTCCCAGCTTTAGCTTATGCATTTATTCGTAAATTATCCTAGTCAAATTGTTCCTTTCCAGCTTTAGCTTTTCTTTTTCTCTGGTTGGAACTAGATTGATTAGATATGTTTACATCACATTTTATGTTCTCTTATGGATCCACTATATGCACTTGTTTTTTTGTTGACTGGCAGGCTTGTGCCTTCTCCATCCTTTGCATGTGTTGCCTGACTTTTTGGGAAATTGAGCAGCAAGGGACATGAAGGATAAGCTAAAAAGATGGTCCGAGACATTTTGAGTGAGAAAAACCCCTACCACTGAATCCACAACAACTGATCCTTTCCATCTAGAAAATAAAAGCTTCCATACTCTATTAATTTACTCATCAAGGTCAACTTTAGCACGCTGTTTTTTTACGGGATCAGATGAGCCCTGAAACAGAACAAGTGCATTTTGCTCATATACAATAGTGCTTCTCTCTTCAGTGTTCATGTTTAACTGTCTAAATTCCTATGCTGGTCCTTCCACATTATGATTTTTTCCGTATTTTTCCATGTACTATATCTAACTTTTGGTGATGATTTCCAAACGCAGAATTATGGCACCATTGCATCTCATATGTGCTTCTCTCTTTCTATTTCGTTTATTTCTTCCACATGATACATGCATACCTCCAACTAAGACGTCATTGCATGTTTGTGGACTTTCTGCATCTTTAACTGTTTGCCGGTCGGGAAAGTCATGTTGCTTTGCAAAATAATTTTGGTCCAACATAATTTCTGCACGTTCAGTGGTTCTAGAATGAAAAATCTCGCAACCAATTATTTGTAACTTTACCATTGAAACTTAACTGTTACTCATGTTTCCATCCTCAACAGATGCAATGACCTTTCTTTTATTTTTGTTCCAGGAATTCTGCTTCTCCCTAGTAGGATTGTTTTTTGGAAGACATGTACTTGGAGCTTGTGTGTTTTATGCACACGTATGCACTGGTTCATCTTCAGGAGCTAATAATAGGGGTGCTCCATTTTTGGTAATCACAAAAGATGATATATGAATGCACGAACTTTTTCGATTTTATGTTCTCCTTTTCTTTGAGATTTTTGGAAACTGATCTGAAACTTTGACAGGTATGAGGCCAGTCCATTGTAGGGTGCCCCAATTTCATGATTCATCCAAGTGCATTGATGATAGGAAAGACTTTCCTCTAACACGTTGCCACTTTCTCTGTGTGTAGGGACTTTTGGAAACTGAATCGCAAACTTTGTTGGGTGTGAAGCAGATACCTTATATACATTATAGTGTGCCCCAATCAGATTCGTTCTTCTTCTATCTGCATGTTCACTGGTTCCGGAATGAACTCTCTTGCAACTAATCATTTGTAACTGTATTGTTGAATCTTGAATGTTACTCATTACAACACTAGTTTCTTTGCACATATGCACAGTTGCAGTTGCATTTTCTCTGTTGGCAGAACTTTCATCTCTTGCTCGTGTGTCAAAATTTACGGAATTAATACAATTGTTAGCAGATATTTTTCCAGGCAAGTCTCTGGAAACTTTTGTAGGAATGGAAGACTTGTTCAATTCTGACATTTGCATATATTGCCTTTTGGCACTTAGGCTTTCTTCTGGCTTTGCCCCATTAAGCTTTCTTTTTGAACATGTATTTGTGGCTTTCATATCTTCTCCTAATGACATGTTATTGTCGGATGCATGATTCTCAAACTTTTTGGCTAGGTCATTTTTGGAAGTTCTCTTCCGCATACGTGAGAATCAGGGAAATTGTATAAGACGATCGATTTTGAAACAATAGACTTAACATGGATTGTAGGAATCCAAGTAAACTTCTTTCCATCCGTGTTCACCATAAACCCTAACTAAATGCTTGATGAATGTATACTAATTTTAATTGTGCTAAAAGGGAGGAGAGTTTTTGGGTGTGGAAATCGATGGACTGATGAAAAACTAGTTCCCCTCCTTCTCCCTTTTATATCTCAGCGACAAAGAAGAAGAAATGGAAGGTTCAATAGTCAAATAGAGTGATGGAAGGAAGTAGGATGATAGTTTGGTGATGGATTGGAGGCATACGTGAGAGAAGAAGAGAAAAGTGATTAATTTAGAAGGGCACGACAAAATGTTAATCGATTCTGAAGTTTACTTATCTGACATGTATATATCTTTTCACTACTGGTGATGGATTGGAGGCATACGTGAGAGAAGAAGAGAAGAGTGATAAATTTAGAAGGGCACGACAAAGTGATAAATGTAGTATTGGGAAAAACCTAAGTCCCATATCAGATAGATAAGACTCTTGATAAGAGTTTATATAGAGGAGACAATCCTCACCTTACAAGTCGGTTTCATAAACTCAAAGTGGACTCCTGTGTGTTAAGTTTAATGCATTGAATTTCACACGGGTCATGGTAGAAGGCATCCACAACATCACTTAGTCACGCGTGCGTGCGTGGATGGATGTGGAGGTGGAGTTGTCGACTCTTCGATGATAGCTTTACATATATTAACTCCACTCACTTCTGTTTGGTGAATTTATTCCACTTGGTTTGTGTTCTCAGGACAAAGCAAGTGCAACTGACTGATGACTCCAAGTGGGATCTCATCTGTCACACTATTTCCAGATGTATTGTTGGAACTTTGCTCTGGTCCAGGCAGCTTAAGCCTTGCAGTTGCAAAGTTCCGACAATACGCTCTCATTGGGCATGCGTTACAGTTTGTTTTTTTTTTGGTACAAAAGACCTTTCCAAACGTAATCATATGATAATGTAGCTCATATCTGTAATAAATTGCAATTGCAATAATTTTTTTTTTGATCTAGTATGCACAGTCGAGCCCAAAGATACTTTTGTATGGAATTTACCAACGGGTACAATTCAAGGAGATGCAATTCTAGTGACTCAAGTAGTGGCTGGAGAGGCACCCATCCTAAGCGTACCGCTACATGTCCCATGTTTGCGTCAACTGGGAAGGCAGGCTGGTGCAGTGTTAAAAGCCGCACACACTCTGCACTTTTCAATCCCACTCTTTCTACGCTCAAGAAATATTCTTTTGCTTGGTCAGGAGGTACGTTTCTCAGCCACTCGAGTTTAATGCTCCCATGATCATCAACCAGTTTAATCAGAAAATTCTGAATACGGTTGGCAAGCTTGTTGTTCATGCCCTGTTCTTTGATTACACTAACATTTTTTTTGCAATCTACACATCTCACATCATACCAATCTATAGAATCCATGGTGTTTTTTGTCTTTTATAGTTTCCCAGCTTTAGCTTGTGCATTTATTCGTAAACGATCCTAGTCAAATTGTTCCTTTCCAGCTTTAGCTTTTATTTTGGTCTGATTGGAACCAGATTGATTAGATAGGCTTACATCACATTTTATGTTCTCTTCTGGATCCACTATATGCAATTGTTTTTTTTGTTGACTATCTGGCATGTGCCTTCTCCATCGTATGTTTTGCATGTGCTGCCTGACTTTTTGGGAAATTTAGCAGCAAGGGACATGAAACTGAGCTGTAAAGATGGTCCGAGACATTTTGAGTGAGAAAAACCTACCACTGAATCCACAATTGATCATTTCCATCTAGAAAATTATATGTATCGTTGTATGGGATGCATTCGTGCAATAAATGATTCCGCTCGTCCACGTAACAACTTACGTTCTTCTTCCCACCATTTGGCCTTGTCTTCATTTGTTCCATCAACCCCATCATGATTTAAATCTGAAAGTAAAAGCTTCCATACTCTATTAGTCTCCTCATCAAGGTCAACTTTAGCACGTTGTTTTTTGACGGGATCAGATGAGCCCTGAAACAGAACAAGTGCATTTTTCTCATATACAACAATGCTTCTCTCTTATGTGTTCATGTTTAGCTGTCTAAATTCCTCTGCTCGTCCTTCCACATTATGATTTTTTTCTGTATTTTTCCAAGTACTTTTCCACGTATTGTATCTAACTTTTGGTGATGATTTCCCAACGCAGAATTATGGCACCATTGCATTTCATATGTGTTGGGATGCTCTATACTAGAAAGAACATTTCTCTTTCTATTTTGTTTATTTCTTCCACATGATACATGCATACCTCCAACTAAGACGTCATTGCATGTTTGTGGACTTTCTGCATCTTTAACTGTTTGCTGGTCGGGAAAGTCATGTTGCTTTGCAAAATAATTTTGGTCTAACACAATTTGTGCACGTTCAGTGGTTCTAGAATGAAACCTCTCGCAGCCAATCAGTTGTAACTTTAGCATTGAAACTTGACTGTTACTCATGTTTCCATCCTCAACAGGTGCAATGACCTTTCTTTTATTTTTGTTCCAAGAGTTCTGCTTCTCCCTAGTAGGATTGTTTTTTTTGAAGTCATGTACTTGGAGCTTGTGTTTTTGATGCACACGGATGCACTAGATCATCTTCAGGAGCTAATAATAGGGGTGCTCCATTTTTGGTAATCACAAAAGATGTAATATGAGTGCTCGAACTTTTCCGATTTTTTGTTCTCCTTTTATTTGGGATTTTTGGAAACTGAATCTGAAACATTGACGGGTATGAGGCCAGTCCATTGTAGGGTGCCCCAATTTCATCATTCATCCAAGTGCAATGATGATAGGAAAGGCTTTCCTCTAACACGTTGCCACTTTCTCTGTGTGCAGGGACTTTGGGAAACTGAATCGCAAACTTTGATGGGTGTGAAGCAGATACATTATATACATTATAATGTGCCCCAATCAGATTCGTTCTTCTTCTATATGGATGTTCACTAGTTCCAGAATGAACTCTCTTGCAACTAATCATTTGTAACTGTATTGTTGAATCTTGAATGTTACTCATTACTGCACTAGTTTCTTTCACATATGCACAGTTGCAGTTGCATTTTCTCTGTTGGCAGAGCTTTCATCTCTTGCTCGTGTATCAAAATTTACGGAATTAATACAATTGTTGGCAGATATTTTTCCAGGCAAGTCTCTGAAAACGTTTGTAGGAATGGAAGACTTGTTCAATTCTGATCTTTGCTTATATTGCCTTTTGACACTTGGGATTTCTTTTGGCTCTGCCCCGTTATGCTTTCTTTTTGAACATGTATTCGGCTTGCATATCTTCTCCTAATGACATGTTATTTTCTGATGAATGCTTCTCAAGCTTTTTGGCAAGGTCATTCTGGGAAGTTCTCCTCCAGCGTGCGTGAGAATCATGGAAATTGTAAAAGACGACTGGTTTTGAAACACTGAACTTAACAGGGGTTGTAAGAATCCAAGTAAACTTCTGTCCATCCATGTTCACCATAAACCCTAACTAAATGCTTGATGAATTTATACTATTTTTGTGCTAAAAGGGAGGAGAATTTTTGGGTGTGGAAATAGATGGACTGATGAAAAACTAGTTCCCCTCCTTCTCCCTTTGATATTTCAGCGACATAGAAGAAGTGGAAATAGTCAACTAGATTGATAGAAGGAAGTAGGATGAGAGTTTGGTGATGGATTGGAGGCATACGTGAGAGAAGAAGAGAAGAGTGATAAATTTAGAAGGGCAAGACAAAGTGCTAATCGATTATGAAGTTTAATGGTCTGACGTGTATATATATTTTCGTTATTGGTGATGGATTGGAGGCATACGTGAGAGAAGAAGAGAAGAGTGATAAATTTAGAAGGACACAACAGTGATAAATTTAGTATTAGGAAAAACCTAAGTCCCACATCAGATAGATAAGACTCTTGATAAAAGTTTATATAGAGAAGACAATCCTCACCTTAGATGTTGGTTTTGTAAGGTTGAGTTAGGCCTCACATTTTAACATGGTATCAGAGCTTGTCGATTTCAAGGGCCACCTACCGATTCACAGACCAAGCCCAAAGAGTGCTGGGTGTGAGGGGGTGTATTGGGGAAAACCTAAGTCTCACATCGGATAGATAAGACTCTTGATAAGAGTTTATATAGAGGAGACAATCCACCTTACACGTTGGTTTTGCAAGGATGAGTTAGACCTAAAATTTCAACAAAAATCATTCGCTATTTTGGAATATTCAAGTGAAACTTGATTATTTGGATAAACCTTTACTCTTGTTGAGTTTGTTGTCTAAATATTTTGAGAATTTCAAGGATGTACTGCTTTATGAAAATAGATACTTTATTACCTCGAGAAACATACGAAGGTATCAATGAAGATCACCTAAGACGAAGATATTTGGCAAAGAATATACTACGAGCAGGATCCCGTTGGCCCACCATGCAGCAAGACGTGAACATGTATGTCAAAAAATACGACAAATGTCAGCTCACAATGATACGAATATAGCTCCACCAAGTGAGCTCAATACACGTAATTCTCTCTAGCTGCTGACATGGCGGGGAGTAGACATTCTTAGTCCATTCCTCTTAACAAATATTTGGGTAATTACTCAACATATCTAACAAAATTATGAGAAATGTAGGAAGAATTACGTTTAGCTTAGATGCATGGCTATAAAGTTGTTGAGGTTCGTATTGATTCTCAAGTTGTGGTTAGTTGCTTATCTAATCGAGGTAGAGGTGGAGTCTATGAGCAAATCTTATTCAAAAGATTAATAACTTCATGAAGAAGGGTTGAGAAATCAAAATTGTCACTCATACCGTGAAATGAAACACATTGTTTTACCGATACTTTGACAACACATGAATTGAATGGAGGATTCCTAATTGATAATCTATGAATAATATGATACTCAAAGTTAATTCACAATTCTCATCGAACAATGCGCGTATTTTAGAGAAATGTTAACAAGTGTATAATGACACTTATATTCCCAATAAAAAATAGAAATGTAAGCCAACACAAGTAGTTCGGATTCGGACAGCTTTCTTCAGTGTCTTTTTTCGTCATTTCCAATTACTCTCTCTCCCCTCTCCTGCTTTTATTCTCTCTCTTTCTCTCTCGACTCTTGAGCTTTTTTATTCTCTCTCTGAAATCTCTCTCTTCCTCTCTTCCAGCTGTGTCATTTCTGTATCCATCCACCAAAGGGTAAAACCAAAAACCCCACTTCTCTATGTTACTCTTCACAACACAACACTGCAAAAACACTCCACTTTTCTAAACCTCACATTGAAGACCCTTCAACACACACTTCTACTCATAATCATTGAGGTATAGTTTTTTTTCTTTCTACATTAGCATTACCAATTTTTTTCCTTTGTCTTTTTATAAAACAAAATCTTTTCTTTATGTTTTCATGAAACTGATTCAGTGGCTTTTTTAGGTGGGTTTTAGTTATGGATTCAAGGTGAATTTTTTTTAATAAATGATAGTTTTTTTTTTTTTTTTTTTTATCATTGTCTTCTGTAGGAAAGTTTTCATTTTTAAAAACTAACCTCTTTTTTTATTTATTTTATTCATTTTTTTGTTGAAATATTTGTATGTTAGATTTTTTTTTTATGATTCTTATGAAGTTCGTTGTTAACGTTGTTGTTGTTGTTTTTTGGTAGCTACGTTCATTGTTTTTTTTCCTCTTTCGGGTGTAGTGTTTTTTTCATGTTTGGAGAAATGTCTTTTTTTTCCTTTTCTTTTCATTTTTAGTGAATATTTGATTTTTTTTAATACCTGAATATTTGGTGCTGATGGTTTTTTCTTGGTCCATTTTGTGTTTAATTGTTGCAGGAGGACCGCGTTTGGTGTTAGAACAACATTTAAAAGCATTTATAATTTTTCTGTCTGTTTTCTTCAAATTTACGTTTCACTATGACCACTTGACCACATTCAAATTTATCTTCAATTTCTCCTCATCATATTTCTCAAGGTATGTTTAATTTCTTTTTGGTCTATTACCGTTTGGTTTTGGCATTTTTACACTACTTTATTAATATTTTTAAATGCTTATGTAACTGTTTTTAAAATAAATAAAAAAACAAAAGTAGCTCAAACATGTTGCAATAACTAAAACTATTATTACTACATTTTAGGTAGTATCTGTCTGGAAAAGTGTTGGTTTCAAATTTGCAATGTTTATTTTAGGTAGAAACAGAATCTGATAATACATGATTGTAATCTGTGAAGGATTTTGGTATTTGAAGTATGGACATTTTTGTAATTTTAAAGGACAGAGAGTCTCAAGTTGTATGATTTTGACTTTTTTTATAGAAAATAATAAAGAGCCATGTGAACTTCTGACATAATGGATGTTGAAATGACATATACCTTGGGAAGATGTTATATGATTCAGTCACTTACATATAACAAAATATTCCCACATTTTTTATTATACAAAATTTTAAAGCTTTTATTTCCACTTTTGACATTTTTGTCCCTTATGCCTTTTTTAGTGCTTTTTTATACTCCACCTTGTGAGAGATCCGTTACAACTAATCTGCATTAATATGGTATTAGCCATACTTTACATATATTGTTTGATGTATACAAGTATTAGTATAAAATGTGATAGAACACGTGAGCATAACTAAATTGGCAGGGACGCTGTATTATATATGCAGAGGTCCAAGTTCGAGTACTTTTGGGTTAAAACAGTATTAAGCGTTCTAGTCACGGGAAACACATGGTATGTTATAAATGATTTTGTACAATCATGACAATGTATATTTGCCTAAACCATTATGCCTAACTATTGTTGTCCTTATTTGATTCTTACTATATAATTGTACTACTAGAACGTACTACTAGTATGACATTTATGTTAGGGCTATAATTTTAGTTTATGCATTTTGTAAATGCTAAACTAGATGTTTGATGTAAGATTCTTTGTTCTTTCAAAATTCTAAGTGGACATAATTTTTACACGTCATATATGTTGTACATCATACTAACTCATAAGTTGCATTCATAAATAAATTATAGGTGTCGGTTATATGGATAAAATTATGTCGTAATGTTTTATCATAAATCTTATTTCGGTCATTTCTTTATCTCTAGTGATCTGACTATAAAATAAAAAAATTACATTCACATCAACAAATACAGTAAAATAATCATGCAAATTATTTTATCCTTGTATATGTGATAAATATATTATATTATATAATTAAACAATGTGACACACACACCGCCCTTGCCCTTTGTGTTTGTTTGAGGAACATTTATCTTTTGTCATGATTATAAGGTTGGAAGTTCCCTGTCAGTATCTCACTTTAAATATGGGCTCTGATGCAAACACTGTTTCATATACTTTATGTCTAGATCTTCAAAGATGCTGGATATGCATATCTCAGGGAATCCTAAGGATTATGAGTCAGGAAAAATATATTTATATTTCTTTTTGATCAAAATTAAAAATTCATTTGTCAGTTTATCATTGAGGAAAAACTTCATTTTGTTAATGAAGTTGTAGATACTAATAAATTACTAGTTTTTAACTGTTTTTTAGTTGGATTTTACCATTCCTTTTGTAAAAACATCCAAAGGGAATGGAATAATCATGTTGGTGACATCTCTAATCATTATTATGATTATTACTTTCATTCTAAAGAAACTAATTGACCAATTTCACATTACAAATTATATATAATTAATTGATTAATGGGCCTATTGCCTCAACGCTCCTTGAAACACAATGAAACTAAACAATACATAATCACTTTGTCAAATCATGGTAAAGTAGTATATAGAATGGTTACCTTGTTTTTATTCTGTTATAAAATAAGGAATATTCTATTTACACATTTTATATAGATTTTATTAGTGTAACTTTTCTAGTTTTTAATTTGCTTGTTACATAAGCCTTTGGTTTTCATGTAAAGAATAGTGTTAGAAATTGCCATGCTGGACAAGATGCCTAGTATTATTTGGATAAATTACAATTTTGATCTTTTTTAAGTATATATCTTTAGATATTGTCCTTCAATTTTTATTCCTTTGCTTCTTACATGCTTTCTCTTAGAAACTACTTTTTGGAACTTCTGAAACTACACATAAAATACAATACTAGTTGCATTTTTTGAGCATTAGGTAAAAATATCAATTTTCAACACTATATATCTTATCTCTATCTCTTATTTTCAATCTTATGTGTACACAAATTTTGAAAATATCACAAAAATTAAAGACTACTATATTTGATGTCTTATTTTTCATGTTCAAACATAATTTTCTATACAATATGACTTTTTTTTTATAGATGAAGAACAAAAAGAAAAATTCCCTTCACTACTAAAGTCCTCGATCTATGTGTTAAAGCAATTTACTTTTTTTTTAATAATTTTTTTATCTAAACATGCTAATCATGATCAACATTTTATTACTTTATTATAATTGTGAATCCTTGTAAAAGATATTGTCATCAGTATAATACATTATAACATCTCAATTTCACATTTTATTATTTTCATTTGCTGATTTTCATTCTATACTTTTTTCAGATGGAATCAATGAAACCTTCAGCAGTGACACCAAGCAAGAAATTAGCTAGGAATTTCGCCAAAGTTCTTCATCTTAGAGCATTTCTGAAAAATGTTACTATATCTGACACAAATCCAAAGGATGAAACAAACATGGAAAAGACTACAATAACTTGGTCTGAATCATTCAAAAAAGTTGATGAAGATGAAGAGATTGAAGAACAAAGAGTTGCAACAGAAGCACTTCTTTCAAAGATTTTTGCTAGCATTTCAACGGTTAAAGGTGCATATGCTGAACTGCAACATTTTCAGACACCTTTTGACCCTGATGGAATTGAAGCTTCTGATAAACTACTAGTTTCTGAGTTGAAGCATTTATCTGAGCTAAAACAATGTTACTTGAAGAAACAATTTGATCCTTCACCAGAGAAAGCGATACTCGCAGCTGAATCGAAGGAGATAAAGGGTGTCATAAAAACCTATGAGATTACCGCGAAGAAGTTGGAATCACAGGTTAGGCTCAAAGATTCTGAGATTATGTTTCTTAAAGAGAAATTAGTGGAAGCTAATAGTCATAACAAGTTAATTGAGAAGAGATTGAATCAAAGTGGAACATTATCAGTACTTGATAATGTTGTTCACATGTCAGGATTAAGTCCTAGTCATTTTGCTACTGTTCTTCGTCACGCGGTTAAATCGATTCGAAACTTTGTGAGGTTAATTGTTGATGAAATGAGATCTGCAAAATGGGATATTGATGCTGCTGTTGATGCTATCGAACACAATGTGGTTTATATGATAGAAGATCACAAGTGTTTCACAATTGAATCTTTTGTTTGCAAAGAAATGTTTGATGCATTTCACTTTCCTAATTTCAATCTTCCAAATGAGTCACTTCCTGATGATAGAAAAAATCAACAAAATTGGTTCTTTGAAAAGTTCAATGAGTTGAAATCAACGAAAGCTAAAGACTTTCTTGCTGAGAAACCAAAATCATCGTTTGCGAAATTCTGCAGGAACAAGTATTTGAGACTTGTTCATCCAAAAATGGAGTCATCATTTTTCGGCAACATGATTCACAGGAACCTTTTGAGTGGTGGAGAGTTTCCAAAAAGTGATTTTTTTGCATCTTTTGCTGAAATGGCTAAGAGGGTTTATCTCTTACATTGTTTAGCCTTTTCTTTTGAGGTTCAAGCTGAAATTTTTCAAGTGGGAAAAGGGTGTAGATTTTCTGATGTGTACATGGAAAGTGTGAATGATGAAATGTTTGTGTTTTCAGACAAGACAGCCACAATTGTTGAATCAGAAGAAGAACCAGTTGTTGGTTTTACTGTTGTGCCTGGTTTTAGGATTGGTAAAAATGTTTTACAATGTCAAGTTTACCTCATGCAGAAGAATCAAATCAAGGCGAAAGGATCACGATCACGTGCTGGTCCGATTTCACGCAAGAGTTAATCCTGGTCATCGATCCAAGATCAGACGGTTCAAATCACACTGTCTGTTTACTCAGTGAAACGATCTTAGCTGTTGATCTAAGTCAGATTGTAACCGCATCATGCGGTTACAATCTAGAAACCATTTCAAGGTGAAAAAAGTTCAAATTTCTATAAGCAAATGTAAAAGGAGATTTGTGGTCAGGTAATGAGCCCCACAACACAAGGGAAGGACATGGCATGGACTGAACTTTTGGTAGGATTGATAGGGCATTTTTGTCCTTTTGTGTTTTGGCTATTTTAGAAAGAAAAAAAAAAAGCATTGGGAACAACCTTTTTCTTTTAGAATCTTTTTTTGTTTTTTGTTTTAATTTATGCAGAATTATTATTTATCAAAAACATCCCCCCAAAATTGTGTTGATATTAGGCCGGTGACAGGGGTGGTCTAGCTGTTATGCATCTTTACCAGACATTGCATGATATAATATGTATATAATGAATCATATATAATATAGTTAGGAATTTTATATAATTCTCTTTCTTTTTTTAGTATTTTATAATTTGGTCTGCCTTTTTCCTCTTTTGTTGAACTTTGGTTAAGGTTATTTTAATGTCATTTTGTCTGTGGATACCTCTACTGTATCTTATGTAATGTTGGAATAGGTGTTATGTGTGCTAGCACTAGGCACTAGCATTGCTTATTTTATTTTATCAATGCTTATTATTAGTATAATCTTTGTTCTGCATTAGTATCAGTGCTTTTTGAAGCTCTATGCAATTCCTTTTATCAATGGTCATTTCTCCTCTTCTCTTCATTCTAAAATTTTGCTTGGTTTTGGCATTATACTATTTTTTAATAATAGTACATGTTTACAAGTTCGAGATATATAAATAAGGGTTTTGTTAGAAGTCATCCATGAAAGTGTCTTTTATCAATTTACACCTTAACGTGTGATTTTCACTTTTTAGTTATAACTTTGTTAAAAAACACTTTCATAAAAATTAATTGGTGTCTTTTAACAAATGCTCATAGAATAACTTGCTAAAATACACTTTCATAAAATGTGTCTTGTAGCAAAACCCTATAAATAAATTCTTTAAACTATGACTTTAGATGTAACTTTGGCTTTTGTTGATTTTAAAGATATTGTTTATGGAGTAGTTTTTATATTATGCGAAATGTTAATGAGTGTCTTTGGACACTATTTAAACAAAAAATGATAAAATTTTATAAAAATTTGTGCATATATTATGCATTTGAAATTGAAGCCTTTAGTTTTTCTAAAGAATAATTTCTTCAATAAAAATGTTTAAAGAATGTCTACTGCACATTTGTTAACAAGTCTCATATATTATTTGCAATGAAAAGTAATAAATTTGACATAGTAAATATAAATAATACATTCCTTAATTTTTTTTCATAAATAATACATTTTAGTGCAAAAATATACAACCACAAAATATTTAAAATGGAGTGCAATGTGTTGTGTGAAACTTCTGCATTTGTACAACTTTAAGAAAGCACTACCAGTGCCATTGTTGTTTTAAAATTTGAACAATGAGACCTCTATGTCATGATTCAATTGTTTTAAATCATATAAATTGATACAAATTGCAATCGAACTACTCAAATAACTAAATCGTAGACACTTTCAATATATTGTTCAACCTGTTGAATCATCAACTTTGGTTAAATTTTGAGAATATTGTCTATCGGAGAATGAGATCCACCTAAATTCGTCACAAGAGAATGTGGAATTTGGATTCCCTACAATTGCAATTTTTTGAAACTAGTCCTTCAGTTACATCGATGGTTGTTGAATTGAGATTAAATCTTTTGATTCTCAACTTGATTTTTGAAAATTACAAATGTATTTCAAATCTAAATTTGTCTGATTTCGATCCAACGAAAATGAGTTACTACTACTAGCACTCAAATAATCAAATGACAATTTTGCCCTTGTTGGTATGAATATAAAAAATGAACTTTACAAATTGATATAGTACTGTTTAATGTTTATGATGTACGGTGCACAATGTGAGTAGTAAATATTATTAAAAGCATATTAGGTCCCACATGATGCCAACTTCATTGAACCAAGGTCAGAAATGAAGGGGCATGTGAAGACAATATTTGCAAACCCTTATTGTGTCCCAAAAATATTATTATGTGATCCTCTAGGGATATGCATGTTCATGTAAATGCTTTATGCGATCCAACAATTGATTGTGACTTATGCAATGCAACAAGTGATTGAGAGCACATTGGTCTGTGCCTCACATGGTTGAAAAGGAGATCTTGCAGTGCTGGTCACTAGTCAAGTATTTTTTTTGAAAAGGGGTCAATTTTTTCTGTCCATTGCTAACGTTTAGTCCATGTGGCAAAGAGGTAGATTTGAGTTATTTTCTAGATGTTAGGGGGTTTGGTCTTCTTTTTCTCTTACCATTTTGATAAGAGGGGGCCAAAGGGCATTTAATTGAGGCTATAATTTGGTGTGACAGGACAGGGCTCTTAATACCTTTGTTATATCATCTAACTACACTGACAAAGAAGTAGGCAGATATAAAGATAGATGAATAATTTTACATAATGTTAACAATATATTAGAGTTTGTTTGATCTACTTAGCTTACGAGGATTTGACTCATATTTGACAAAAGTATGAGTTTAAACATCCATACAACTTTTGTGACAACTTTTTCTCTCATATTTATATTACTTTATACTTTATCTCTCTATTGCTTTGGTTTTCGTGCAAATACCAACTTTTTCTTTTTAAATTATGGTTGTTTCAAAAGTTGTCAACCAAATAGTTGTTCAAATAACACTTCTCCTTTCAATGTGAAGATCTCGTTGATCATTAAAGATTTTTTTAATGAATAATTTGTAAACATCTTTGTTAATATTTTATGAACATTTAAATCTTTATGAACTCTGATAAGCATGATGTGATACTCAACTCATCAATTTTTTATGGAAAAAAATATTACATAATATATGCAAGGTCTGAGATTCGAACCTCAGACACCACAAAAAGAAAATCTTAAAGATATAATTGTCCTTTCAAATATCTCCAATAAAAAGTTTGTAAGAAACTTCCCTAACCACTATTGAATATGGTTTTCATAATACCACATCACACTTATGTAACTCAAACATATTTTGCTTCAATGATAAAATATATTTTATGAAACTCATATTTTTAATTTTTTTTTTCATTTGAAACATTTAATTTGAGAAAATAAGTCAACTTTAAATTTGATGATGCAATAGCTTGCTTAAGCTAATTTAACATTTTTTTTGCCATCCACACTATCATTCCTCCAATAATAAGAAAGAGAAATCATCATTCTATAAAACTCATTTAGATATCTTTATCAGGGATGCACTTAGTTTGCAATAAAAAAGTTTCATTTCCATTCCCAAAAACATGTATTTTTTTATAATAAAATGTTAGATGGATTGGTTTTAGTGACTCGTTAAGGTTCAAGACTCAAAGATCAATTACAAAAGTACATACAAATTACATATATGTGACGGTTTTTAGTTTTTACCGAATGAACCTATCTATGTTAGCAAAATATAAATTCTTTTTATTTGATTTTATTTTTAGTGGTTGTTATCTTGTTTATTTTTGTCTTTAAAATTAGTTATACAACATGTGAATATTTTTATTGTAGTATAAGAAGTATGAACCATTGGAGTCTAGGCTGAATGGTTCATGTATATAGTATGTGTTAGCGTTATAATTTTAATTTCATGTTATCGAGTTAAACCCTATACGTAGTTCAACCGAGAGGTAAGTAAAGTCTGATAAAAAATTATTCCACTTAAAAATCAAAAGTTTGAGTCATATATGATCAAAATCAAGTTCATAAGAATTTAATCAAAGAAAATAAATTGATAGTAAATATAAACAACAATTAAAATTTATATATTGCATAAAAAAATTATATATATGAAAAATAAATTCCAAGAGTCTGTTTGGTACTTTAAGATGGAGTGGAGGATTTTGAAAAAACAAAATGAATGATGAAGTGGAAAAAATGAAGTACTTTGGAAGGGAGAAATTTGGATGGTTCATTTCTATAATTCAAAATCCATCTAATTTAAAGGAATTAATAAATTGTATTAGAGTATGATTTTGGAAAGTTTGAACAAATTCCCTAAATTAAATTCATGTTGATATAATACTCTCAAGATTAAAAATATTATTAATCATAAGTATTTATTTAATATTCCATGCATAAAGACTCTTTCAAAAGATATGAAAAGTTTATGTCTTTTTTCCTCTACTCCTATCCTGAAAAGTTCTCTCCTCCATCCCCTCTAAACTCTCAACTAGTTGGAGATGAAATTCAATGTGATCAAATCGGTTAACGCCAGATGAGATTAAAAATTAATAAATACTATCTTTGGTCTTATATATAAGAAAAATTATCTCAATAAAAATTTATGTATTTCTCCTAAAATTTGGATAAAACACATCAACTTTTATCAACATAACTTTTTTTTATATACAAAATCAGGATCGTCCCTACGAAACTAGAGGTTCGTCTCTCATAGTAAACCCTAATAAAAAAAATGCACATTCTTTTTTAAAGATTAATCTTCTATTTAAATTGAAAATAACACTCGTATAATGATTATTAGCCACCGAAATTAAAATTAGCAATTATTTTTACTAAATGCGTGTTTTTTAGCTTAGAAATAGAAACATGGAACATGATTTTTTACTTAGAAATTGAAACATGAAACATGTTTATTTTTCCTTTTTGAGTGGGGGTGGGGATATTGAGCAATAATTTTTTTCTTTAGGCCCATCACTTTGAGAGGTCCAACTCAGTTGAGCTCTTTGCACTCGCCAAAGAACGGCCCCGTACAAGATCATAAAATTATTAGTTTTCTATCGAGACACAAAACAATGAATGACAGTAATTTTAAAGTATAATTTTTTTTTTGTAGTGAAAGTATAATATTTTGATTATTGGGTCGGTGCTGCCAAAAAGTGTAATTTTGACCCATTTGAAAATGTGTAATTTTGACCTAACTTACTTTGACATCGAGTATTTTCAAAATATCAAATTTTCATAATTTTTTCTGATATATTATTCAAGATATTTAAGCTCAAAATTATGCATTGGCATGCGTAATAAGGTCAACTATGTCAAGTATTAAGGGACGGAGAGAGTAGTAGAAGGGCCTGCCAGATTTTGAATTGAACCGTTTAGAGCTTCCACAATAGAGATATTTATTTTTAGATACTTAAGTGGATCTCATTTGTACATATTACTTGTTTTTTAAAATATTTTTTAAATAGTAGTATCAAATAAGCACTCAATTATTCCAACTCATCAACTATCAAAAAAGTTCTAAATATGTCTCACCCATAATTTGATATCATCTACCGATAACTTTATATCATTATATTTTTATATTTTAATTTCAAAATGTTGTAGAAGCTGCAGAGAGAGTGCTTAATTGAACACTCTTGCTTCACAAACACCAATTAAGCTTTCTCCTCAATGACAGCACCTGTTGGGTACCAATACATAATGAGTCAAGTAACAATACACTCAATATTTACCAAGTTTAACATTTAAGATTATAAGGTAACTATTAAGTCATGTTGAAACATAGTAACATATCATTGGGTAATCCTTAGATAACATATCAAAATGGAGTGACAACTTTCGAGCTGAGTGGATTAACAAGATCTGGAGTGATGACTTTCAAACTGAGTTGATTAATAAGGATCTGAATGAAGACTTTCAGACCAAGTGAATTGATTAGAACCGGAATGATGACCTTCAAACTGAGTTGATTGATCAGGATTGAAATGATGACTTTCTAGCTTAGTGGATTGACTGCAGGACGGGATACTACCTTCAAAACCTTAACTTTAGGTACCATTCTTCTTTCCCATATTTTATTTTAGCATTTCAGGGTTTTGTTTCATAACAAAACATAACAAAACCCCATTATAAAATGCCTATTTCTGTTATGGATCAAATTGAATCATTGAAAAAAAATATTATTTCATTCCTTTAGGGTCTAAAGTGACTTCTTCCACTTTGAAGAGTGTATATAAGTGATGGTTGGGTGATTTTGTTTTACTGACGATGATTTTACTAAAAATGTTTTATCACCAGGCTGGCATAACCTAACAATACGACATCACATTGTTGTGATTCTTACCACTGATGACAGTCTATCATATCATATTTTTAATTTTTTTTAATTAAGTTTTAATTTTATTTCTATTAGTTCATAATTTAATTTAGAGTCGTTTTAAATAAATTGTCATTTTCTTATTTATCGAGTCAAATAGTGTATTATTACCTATTATTACTATGAATCAATGACTACATGAGATAACAAAGGTGTGACCTACTTTGAAGTGCTGAACAATGAAGGTAAAATGACAAAATCATGACTTAGTTGTTATAATAGGCCACACGTGCATCAAGTGCTTGGTGAATTATGAAAATAAAAACAAATGGGCCTTTGACCCAGGCTGGTATTGGTGACCTGAGAAAAAGGAATTGGAAAGGAACAACACATGAGAAAAAATGAAAATAAGGGTTATCATATATATTGTGAAGATGCGCACAATACAAAGGAGGTTTATAGGGAGAATAAAGCCAGAGAACACGTTTTGGAATGTGGAGACGGAAGGCACAACAACATCAAGGGGATGAACCTTTGAGTGAACATTCACCATCCAGTTTTGTTTTTCTTCTATGTTTATTATTCCTTTCGCAATGAGTAGTTAATTCTCTTTTGATTAAGTCATGAGATGAATCTATTGTAATCCGTGGGCATGTAATTTATTAAGTACTCTCTTTTATATCAATAAAAACTTAGTCTTTATTCATAATTATTTGTGTTTAATACTTTTCATATAATTGTGTATGACTACTAACCATAGCTTCTTAGTTATGTGAATTGATCTTGTACCTTAATTGTCTACTAACCCTAACTATTAAACTTGAACTAATATTTCTGTTTATCTTAACATATGAAACTAGAGATAGGAAGTCGCGTGTTATGACATTAGGGTCAACGAACTAAACAGTACTTCTGCAGTTAGAAATCAACTTAAGAGATTAAGAGGTTATAACTTAGGAAAGGGTTTTGACTTAAGAGATTGGTCAAAACTATTAGGTTAACCCATCCTAAAGCTATGTTAACCTCTGTTGTCAAAGCGAAAATGCGGCGCGGCGCGGCCACCCCAAAAATTGACGCGGCGCGGGGTGCAGGCGCTATTTCGTTGACGCGGACACTAATATATTTAATATTAAAATACTATACTGTTAAAAAAAAATACTAAAATTCCTTCAACATTACTCAAAATTCATGAAGTATTCCTAATTTGAAATAAAAGTCACAAGTCTTAAGCAAAACATAAAACATATTTGCAAAAAATACTAATAAAATTCAAGGAAACCGACACTTTAAGCCTCTAAAGCTTAAAGTAACAAAAGTGAAAAACATTAACAATTAACAAGTTCATCCTCCCAATTAACAAATTAACAATTAACAACTAACAAATTGACAAATTAACAAATTCTAAAATCAAGAGATGAAGAGAGGAGAACAAAGATGGGTTCTGAGATGATGAGAAGAAAAGATGGATTTTTTTTGTTGGTAGGATGAAGAAGTTGAGTTTGTGGCTGTGTATTTGGTTCTGGTGGAGAAGAGTAATAGTTAGGGTTTTGAAAATTACAAAAATAACCCTTAAAACGGTTTTAAATGAAGGGAAACCTAGTAGTTTACACAGGGTTGTCAAAAGCGCCCGCTTTGACCCGCTTTGAACTGCATCACGCCCACTTTTGCTCGCAATTGCGCCCTCTTCATCCGCTTTCTCCAAACGCTCCGCGTTGGAGCGCTGCGTCGCGCTTTGTTGTTTTTGGCCGCTCTGCGCCGCGATCGCGCTGCGTTCAGCCGCTATTGACGACAGAGATGTTAACTTTGAGAGAAAAGAGAGGCAAATTATCCGTAGTGAGCAATAGAGGATTCGTAGGCTTGATCATCTATTTTTTATCTAAATTTCCAACCAATTTAATCGCATTCTATTTTAAGTTTTATGCAACAAATCCAACTACCTAGGGCAAGCATAAATTTAATACATCCTTATTAATAATGAAATTGTTGAGTAGACGTTAATAACGGTCCTCGTGAAATCTGAATTTTATTATTACTTCAATAGTTTTGGTACACTTGCCAAATATTTATCTACCACATAAAAAATAATCCTTAAGTGTCATGTAGAAACACATAATGATACGTAGACGATTAGTATGTGAGAATAATCAGGAACAAATTAACACATAAGAACATATGGATATTTAATCATGTAATAACAATTAGGAGAATATTTGTATGTATAAGCATGTTGATAGGTAATCAAGGGACAATACTTAGAGATATGTTGAAACATAGCACGACATATACAATTAAGCCAACTCGACATTTAGGGTCATGTTCACCTTATAAAATGTCATGTAGTAAGTATCATAAGTGGTTTATCGTAAGAGTACAATTTAACTATGTCATTTATTTTTGTTATGATGCATGTTACACTTAACACGTTGAAACATTCACACATTTCACCTTTCCTTGAGACTTTCCACAATAGATAGCATTTAAGTACCTAACAAATGCAACACTCAATACACACATAGTCATGAAACAACTAAGACTCATTCGGTAACACTCAATACACACATTTAACCTTCCCTTGAGACTTTTCACATCATAATATTTAAACACTTAATAAATGCAACACCCAATACACTCATAATCATGAGAAAACTATGATCATGTTTTATGTCTTCATTTTCAAGGAAATTTAGAATTTATTCTCCTCTTTCATAAGTTCTAAGTAGTTTGATTTCACGATCTTATTCTTTCTTTGCTTTCACAAATATAAATTCTAGAATCACAAGTAATTAATTGAAATAACTATATATCGCTATCATTAGTTAAAATATTTCCAATATTATATGTTATTTTTTGAATATATATTTTGGGGGGAGAGAGAGACCAAAATGTGTATTTAGGAGAAAATATGAAGGATTGAAATAGGCCATATTATATTGGAATAATAACGTACAAGTTTTAAATTTGGAATTAGCTATTTCTACCCCACTTATTTACTCATACAATTTTCTTGAAATACGTCGTTCATCTTTCAAAAAAAATTACACATAGCATACCCTTTTCAAATTTCACGAACAAGCATAAAATTCTACCTATTGTACAACAAGATAGATAAAAAAATTGTATGTATTTAGTCAAAAAATTTAATATATATATTTTATATAAAACCATTACTAAGTTGGAGGGGAATTCTATTCGGCTGAAGGCATGTTACTTTGGGTGTATTGAGTTACTAAGTACATATTGATATTTAGATAAGTAAATAATATAATTTTAGCTACCTCAAACAAGTCTAGTTACAAAAGATTAGCATGAACAAAAAAGTCAAAAAATTATCAACACAACAGTCAAACAAAATGGAAGATGAGTTTATCCAAGATAACTTATTTGTTTACATTAAAAAAGAAATTTTAGTCATTTAGTACATTTTCCTTGAATCCCCGCCAATTTCAACTTTACTAAATAGTTAACGTTAATTTTTATTTTGTTTGTTGTTGCTTTAATTTACATTTTAGATAAGTAAATTTAATTATGATTTTTTTTATATTAATGATTAAGTTTATAATTTAATATAATTTTTGTCTAAAAATAAATATTTATATTTGGTCCTCTCGTGAAAATAAATCCAACTTCGCCACTGTCTTTATGTATAAATGTATTTAATATTAATTCTTTTCATTTACAGGTTGCTAGTTATTTACAAATTTGTTTTTAAAAGGAGTCTAATTAAATTATTAATAATATATTACATGTGTTTTAAGTTATTTTAAAATGAAACTTATGGAGTATTATTGTTAAAATTGTGATTGCAATGTCATTTGAGAAAAATATAGGATTCATAATCGACTGATGAAACAAAATGTGGGAGGAAAAAATTAAAATGGAGTGATAACTTTCCTGCAGAGTGGATTGACAAGGTCTACAGTGATACTTTCAAGCTGAGTCGATTGATCAGGGCCGGAATGAAACCTTTCAGACTGAGTTGATTGATCACGACTGAAATGACGACTTTCAAACTGAGTTAATTGACAAGGAACAGAATAATGACTTTTTAATTGAGTAGATTAACTGCGCAACAAGATCCTAACTTCACAACCTTATGCCCTAGCTTTGTTTTGATGCATGTTTTAGCATGTGTCGTTTAATTAAGAATTGTTTGTTTTTTTTATTTTAGCATTAAGTACCATTCTTCCTTAGCTTTTTTATCTTAACATTTCGGGCTTTTGTTTCATAACAAGACCCCATTATAAAATGCACATTTCTTGGATCATTCAAATTAAATCATTAAATAAAAATGTTTATTTCTGTTATGATTGAGTGATTCTATTTTACTGACAATGATTTAACTAAGAATGTTTTATTATTTGGCTGGCATAGCCTGACAATACTACACCACATTGTTGTGATTCTTACCACATAAAAAATAAGTAAAGCTTCTAGTAATATGATGTTATAACTGTGAAAACTCAGGCTATTTGATGTGTAAATTACCTAAACATAGTTACATATCATTGGCTAATCCTTAGATAACATATAGGAACAAATAATGATATGTAGATAGTTAATATGTGATATAATTAGGAACAAATTAATACATTAGAACATATTAATATTTAATCACGTGATAACAATTAGGAGAAGATTGATAGGTATAAAAATGTTAATGGGTAATCATGGGACAACACTTAAAGATATGTTGAAACATAGTAAGACATACACAATTAAACCAAGTCGAGAGTTAAGGTCATGTTCATATTATGAAGGCTTAAACGCACTTTTGACCCCCTAAGTTTAGCATAGTTGCGATTTTGGCTCCCTATTAAAAAACCACTTTCCAACTCCCTAACTTTACCCCGTTTTGCAACTTAGAGACCCCCCTTGATTTTGGCCTGGTCAAAGCCCATGTGGCCACTTACTTAAATGAGCTGGACGCCACGTAGGCAATTTTTTAATTAAAAATAAAAGATAAAGCCACATGTGTATATGGCCATTTAAAAAAAGAAAAAAGAAAATGGAATTAGATGGGGCACGTGTTGAAAATTTCTTCATACACCTCGAAGGAGTAGCAACCTTTTTCAATGACCACCTTCAAGTATCACCAGTACCAGGTTGTTGGGAGAGCTCCTCCTACTGAAAAGATGAACATTCGAAGATTTACTGGATGAAGTTGTGGGCCAAATCTAAGTTCTGGTATTTTTTGAGAAAGTTGAAGAAGGTCAAGAAGAGCGTGTTTGCCATCAATGAGATCTTTGAAAAAAAATCCAACCAAGATTAAAAACTATGGAATTTGGCTGCGATACTAGAGATGGGGCACGTGTGTATCTTCATCACCAAAACCACCCATACTCAACAAATTCATCAATTCAACTTGCATTAGGATTGAGAACGAAATTCAATTCACCAACACCAATTCAATTAACAACCGCACCCCAACAACCAAATGGAACTAACATCATATTTCTTCAACAACTCCGACTTAGTAAACGCTGTAATCAACGACGGCGAAACCAACATATGCATAATCCTATACTTCTCAACCGCCTTCAACATCCCTTCAAAATTAAACCTCTACATCAACACCAACGTCTCTCCCATAGCCATAGCTCTGATCATCATAAAAAATTCAAACACATGAAAAAGAGGAAGTGGAAACAACGACACCTGATGCGGTTCGTTTTCAATTTTGAGATTATTTGATTAAGTGATTATTTGAGATGATTGATTACGTGGTTATTTGAGATGATTTCATTTTTGTAGATCTGAATTTATGTTTGATTTTGAGTGTTGCTATTGAATCTGGTTTTTGTTTGTGCTTCGATGGTAGTAGTGACTTTATTAGTGTTAGTATAATGGAGATGGAAGAAGGATAAGGAGAAGGTATTGTTGAGTGAAGAAGGATGAAGGAGATGGGTGAAGAAGATGAACAAGAAGATGAAGAGAAAGAGATTCACGGTTCTAGGTTTGATGAGAATGAGAGAAGGGTTGAAGCTCACATGCCCCTTCCTCTTTCCTTTTATTATTGTTATTTTTTTTAATTCATAAAATACCCACATGGCTTTATCCTTTATTTTTAATTAAAAAATTGCTTAAGTGGCATCCAACTCACTTAAGTGAGGCGCCACGTAGGCTTTGACCGGGTCAAAATCAAAGGGGGCCTCTAAGTTGGAAAAGGGGGTAAAGTTTGGGGGATGGAAAGTGATTTTTTTTAATAGGGGGCCAAAATCGCAACTATGCTAAACTTAGGGGATCAAAAGTGTGTTTAAGCCTATTATAAAAAGTCACGTAGTAAGTATCATAAGTGATTTATTGCAAGAGTTCAATTTAACTATGTCATTTATGCTCATTATGATGCTTGATACACTTATCAGTATCACATTGAAACATTAACACATTTCACCTTCCCTTGACTTTCCATAATTAATTACATTTAAGAACTGATAGACTTTTAGATTAACCAAAATTATTATATCCAATTTAATAGCTAGTGTCAATAGTCAATTGATATTTGAAATTATTCTATATAGAATCAATATACAAAAAACATTAAGAACAAATAGAAGAGGAAATTAGAAACAATAAATAACAGGAACTGGAAGCACACAGTACCAAAGCAACCTTCCTAAACAAGAAATCCCCACACTTGCTGACCACAACCGAAGCACAACCCTTCTGCCATGACAGCAGCCTCACCAAAACACAAGGCAAAAGGAAGACAACCTGCTACACACGCACATGACAGCAGCCCCTACGAGTGACAGAACTCAACCACAGCCTAAACCAAAAAAACAGCAGCACACACATGCAGTCGACAAAAAAACTTCACCTCAACAAGCATTCCCGAGGGCTCCAACACCATTCATAAAACATACATGCCCGAATATTAAATCTCCCTAATAACCACTTCCCCCTTAGCCTCCTCCACTAACTCATCCCACATAGTTATCTCGTTATTGAAAATACAACCATTTATCGCCCTCCAAATGACCTAAACCACAACCTCCCAAATCAACCGCAACCCCTTCCGGATATTTTTTTTTACATGATCAAAGAAAATTAGTTAGACATGATCAAAGAAATAAACAACATAGCAAAGAAAATAAATCGATAGAGTTTCATCGTTGGTCCTCAATTTCCTTTCAATTGGTGTTGTTCTTCTTTTCCATTTCCACGTGTAAGCCTTTTTCTGCAATGTGATGCCTAATGCCAAAATTTCTCTCCCAAAAAACCCACTCGTGACTTAAGTCATGCTGGGTTATACACTTGCGTGAGTTAACTCACGCGGGATATTTTGGGCAAATCAGTTAGAACGGAGCATTTTTTGTTGGGAAAAGAGCAATTTTCTTTTTCAAAGTTGAACTTCACATTCTCGGGTCAACCAACAACACTTTGGCTAAGGCCCAATTGCTTTTATGTTTTTCTTTTATTCACACTGTCAAATTACCACTTGATCAAATGACAACTAAATATGATAATAATATACTATTTGATTCAATAAATTAAAAATGACAATTTATTTCAAATGACTCTAAATTAAATACTAAACTAATAAAAACAGACTAAAAACTTAATTAAAAGTGACTCTTAAAATAGTGTATGACTGTCTGCCATCAAGGACCTACCAAATGCAACACTTAATACACACATAATCATGAGACAACTATGACTCATTTGGTACCACTACTTTGAAAGTGGAACATGTTGTACTATTTTCTTGTGGAGTTGAGTACATTAAACCTTCATAGACTCGCTCGACTCATAATGATCTCTTTTATATGATACACAAAAATACCAAATTGTTTCAGGGTAGCTCCTAGCAATCAGGTTGCATACCCAAGTCACTTATGAATTCTCTCCCCTTTATAGATCATGTGATCTCTTTTGGAGATCTTCCACTGAGTATACTCATTATCATTTATGCTTCAATGTCACTGTATTCGTCACACCCTGCCTATATGTTGACGACAGATAAACATATACCTCCCTATCTTAATTTACTAGTTCACTACTCAATGAACGAATGATATCAATGTAGGTATGGGTTATCACTGATGGATCATATATCCTAACAATACTTTTATTCCCCCGTTGGCTAAAGCTATCCCTTAATGAGTATACCCTCTCAACAAAGAATATGAAGTTAGTACTGTTTCACACTTGGATCATACATCATAACACCGTCTTTGTAAGAACTTAATACAATTCATCACAATTCACATCACATGATCCACATATGATATTTTACAAACGTTTATCAACTAACAAAATTCGCATATGCACATATACAATTCATAGACGCACAATTTATATATACACGGTTCAAAAATATAAAATTCACAGATACGCAATTCATAAACACATAGCTTTCAAAGATACGCAATTCACGATTTATATATACAAAATTACAATTATATCATATTTAATTTCATAATTAGAGACTTTTTTTTGAAGAAGATAAATTAGCCACCTAAACTGACACCATTGAAAATCGAATCCGAGACCTTGAGGAGGAGCACACTCTCAAGTCTCAAGCCAATACCACCAAACCAACCGAAACGGATTTCATAATCAGAGAATTAAAATCACTTGGTGGTCATAACAGAAGATTAAATAATTATAGCTATTAACAACTTGATGAACAACCAACAACACTTGACATTTCACATGAAACTTAATTAATTGTTTAGACAATATAAAATAAAAAATTAATTCATCTAAATGTAAGTATACATATATCATTCACATATGTTACTCGTAATTACGCAACGACTTATTAATTTTTCTATTAGTAATTTTAGTATCAGTTGACCAAATAAACATTGAGTTCATTTAAATCATTCTTAATATGGCTCGACTTTTGGCTTTGTTCCAAACAAAATAGGAAAATGTGACATTCCTATTTATCCCACTTACACAACAATAATGATTATGGCCAATCCACCTTACCTATTACCTTTGGAATTGAGCCTTACCACCAATTGAATATTTTAGTAGAGAAGCAAAGGTTTGAAGAAAGTAGCTGCCTACTTTGACCCTTTCATACAAATGAAATTGTGCAAGAAACACCAAATATGACACGCGTTACAAAAGGAAAAGAAGTAAGACCTCTTCTTATACTAAGCAAACTAAACCTAAAAGAGTTTGTTGCAACGAAATACAATAGAAACCCTAACATTGTTGTCGAGGAGTATAAATGTGCACTTCCCTCATGTTTATCTTCTTTTTCAAGGAAATTTAGAATTTATTCTCCTCCTCCATTAGTTCTAAGTACTTTGATTGCATGATCTTATTCTTTCTTTGCTTTCACAAATAGGAATTCTAGAAGCACTACTGATTAATAGAGAAAACTATATATCGCTGCCAATAGTTAAAAATATTTCGAATATTATACATTATTTTTAGAATATAAATTTTGGAGGGAGAGAGAGACCAAAACATGTATTTAGGAGAAAATATGAAGGATTAAAATAAGTCATATTATATTGGAATAATAATGAACAAGTTTTAAATTTGAAATTTGCTATTTCTACCCCACTCATTTACTCATACAATTTTCTTGAAATACCTCTGCAATCACTTGGTCTGATTTTACATATTGATCATTTTGAACTAATAGAAAACTTTTTGGTGGAATAATCACGTTATGTATAATATCGTCACTTTCAATAGTTACATACAAGTCTATATTACATATAAAAGTAGGATATCCATAACATGTACATGTAGGGTGAACTAAATCTTCATTAAATTTTATTTTTCCATTTGAGGGATTCCTCTTTTAGGAACAAATTACACATAGTGTACTCTTTTTCAATTTCACGAACATGTATAAAATTTCTACACGTTATACAACAAGCTAGATAAAAGATATTGCATGTATTTAGTCCAAAAATTTAATATGTATATTTTATATAAAATTGTTACTAAGTCACTCTTTCATGTGTATTGAGTTACCAGGTACATATTAATATTTGGATACGTCAATAATATATTTTTAGCTACCTCAAACGAGTCTAGTTAGAAAAGATTAGCAGAAGCAAAAAAGTCAAAAATTATCAACACAACAGTCAAACAAAATGGAAGATGAGTTTATTGCAAATAACTTAATTACATTAAAAAAAATGTTAGTCTATTTAGTACATTTTCCTTGAAACCCCCGTTGATTTCAACTTTACTAAATAGTTAACATCGATTTTTATTTTGTTTTTTGCTGCTTTAATTTACATTTTACATTAGTAAATATAATTCTGATTTTTTATTAATAATTATGTTTATAATTCAATATTATCTTTGCCTAAAAATAAAATTTATATTTTGTCCTCTCGTGAAAATAACTCTATTTTCGCCACTATCTTTATGTATAAATGTATTCAATATTAATTCTTTTCATTTTACAAGTTGTTAGTGTTTTACAGTTTTGTTTTTAGAAAGAATCTAATTAAATTATTAATATATTACATGTGTTTTATGTGATTTTTAATTGAAACTTATGTAGTCATGAAGTTAGTTAACTTTGTGGTTGGAGAATGCCTAACACTTGTTGTGTCAATTTGGATGTACTTGTCTCAAATTAATTTCTCTATGAAAAAAAATATTTAACCGTAAAAAATATTGTTTTCGTTGTTTTCTAATTACAGGACCGAGTTTAAGGGTATGATCATTAAAATCTTAGTTTTAGACCTCCCAATAAATTTTTTATTTTCAGTAGTTCTTATATATAAAAGGCTTTAGATGTGGAAAAAATATTGAAATTTTAGGGAACATAACCTTTTTTTAAGTTTCATTGACCCATTTAGTGGGAAAAAGTTTGGGTTTTGTTCTTGTTGTTAAATTTCATTAACTATTGAAAATTATTGAATTAAATATTGAAAATTATTGAATCGAATACAGAAATAATATTTGAACAACCATTTTTTGACAACTTTTGTGACAATTTTTTCTCTCAGACTCACATTGTTATTCTTCTTTCTCTCACTATTGCTTTGATTTTTGTGCCACTACCTAAATTTCTTTGTATAATTTGATTGTCAAACTAGTTGTCACAAGAAATGGTTGTTCAAATTACATTGCTCTTTCTAATATTCTGGTCCTTTTGATCCTTCTTGAAATTTGTGGTTGAGTTAAACATTGAAATACCTTTTTAAAAAGAGTAAGATCCATCTACACTTTTCACAAAATATATGTCGTTAGACACATTGTAGTATTTGTTTGGTTTAACATCTAAGAGGAAATTAGCTAAAAAGAGTGGTTTCTCTCCAAACGTGAGTTTATTGCCGCTGTCAAGAAGAAACAAACATATGTGTAATATACTATTGCTTTCTTTTCATATTTTAACTTAAAGAGAGTGGCTTCCCTCCAAACTTGAGTCTATTGCCGTTGTACCTTAGAAACAAACACATTCTTAATATATATTATTGCCTTATTTTCTTATTGAGAATAATAGAAAGTTATTTTTTTTAATGATGATGGGGCTCCCGCAAGAACCCAAGGAATCTACAGGTTTGGAGACGCGTGAAGAAGTCTCCCTAAGACGAAGAACGGGGACGGAGACATGGGGCACTTTGGGTGGCAGGTATGGCTACTACCTGCTCTCGTGCCAAGTCCCATTGACACCGACTATATAGTTAAGAAGTCTAAGTATCTATCTACCACTATAACGTCATAATTTCATGGGATTTTGATTGAAAACTTTAATTGATGATATACTATACAATAACATCACATATATTTAGCAAATGAGAATCATTAACTCACTATCACTAATATGTAACATGGAGAGGAAATTAAGCTAATGTCAAAATCACAACATATATATAGCTTTATAGTTACAAAGATATTGCTCTCATGTTTGGGTGGCAATAATTAAGATTGTAGATATCATTAGTGTCCAGCACCGGGGCTAGGATTAGAAGACACAAGAACTCTTCCATTTTTGGCAAGATGAGGAACGAGTCTTCCACTTCCATGAATATTGGGAATATTATTATTAGTAACCTCAATTAAAGGTAGGGTACCCTTTAAAGATGACACATCTTGTGTCTCCAATTTCATGAGAATCTTTCGAGCATCTATAGAAGATGGTAAGGAATAAATTACCAAGACAAGCAAAGTGATGAGTAAAAGAGAATTCAAGCGAGCCATGTATATATAGAGAATACTAAAAGAATATGATAAGATCCTAATCTGTCTGTGTTTTTGCTATGAGTTGAAAATAGGAATGACTTATAGGCTATTTATAGGATTAGGAGTCTCATGTTACTTTTCTCATGTGTTGAATTGAAAGACAAAAAAATAAAAAAATCAATAGGGTAGGACTTACCACTATGTACACGTTTTTATTAAATTTTAGTGCTTTATTGAACTTTGTTTTTTTTAAGGCCTTAAATATTGAACTTTGTTAATAGGCCTTAAATGTTGTAATTTGTAACACCACCCTGCTAGACCTCAAAATATTACCTCATGGGTGGTGTTGACCGTTGATTATGTGGAAGAGAATTAAAGTTCGACCCTTCAAAAACATATTTCTTAAGAGTAAAAGTGTTTTAAGTTGCGACCTAAACACTTAAATAAAGATTAGTCTTGTAGTCGAGATTAGTCTCATATAATTGGTCTAAATGATCAAATTTTGTAGGACACTTTGTGGAGCTAATGGTGACAAATGGCATAGCTATGGTGCTTTACTAAAAAAAGTTAAGGAGAAAAATATGAAGTATGAGTTGAAAGCTTTTGGCTGGTGGAACCCGTTCTCTATGCAAATTCTTGTAATTTGAGTTTGGACTACTAGATTGTGAGTTAAGGTAAGAAATAGTATTATCCATAAAAGGTAAAATAAAAAAAAGCAATATTAACAATATTATCGATTTTGTTAACTTGTGATCTAAAAATACCTGTTTAATAACTTAAGAATATAAATATATTCCCTAACGAAGCTATAAACTTTTTCTTCTTCATGAAACTCTTGTACTATCTATATAATGTAGGTCATATAGTCCAAACCCCGTAAATTTGTGTGTTTTTCTTTTACATTTTTGCAATTTTTGGTTTATTAGCTCGTGCCATGAGAAGGAATACTTATTAGCTCGTGCCATGAGAAGGGATACATAAAAAGAGAGAAAGAAAGACGTGAGGATTACGCTATTTTGGGCAAATGAAAAGTACATGGTTGAAATTTACAAAAGGGGGCGTAAATAGGTTCATGGAACCATATAAGAATGATAAGTGCTCTTGAATTTCTTTGTAGATATTGGGTTAGGTACACATGAATTAGACTCGAGCCTTGGTTTCTAATACCATATTGGATAGACATTAATCTTCCTTGCTTGTTTACTCCAAACTCTTTGGAGTTAATTCCTTGTAATGTTGAATATTCTATTTCTTCAAAAAGCAATTAATTGTATGAATTGATCTCACAAAGGATAAACTCTTTTTGTAGTTCATTGGCCAATAATACTTCATATTATGGCTGCCACTTTGACATTCCATCGTGGTCTTATTCTCACCAAGCCATCATGACAATGGTTCATATTGGCTTTGTCCATCAATTATACATGTCAATTTCCTTTGACTTAATAACAATGAATGGTGAAAATTATTAGTTCCACCTCAATGCTTCAAAAATAGGAAGAAATTATATTGAGCTATTTAACTTAATATTAAAAAAACGCAATAAAATAAAACTTATGGGGCTAATTGTGACCAATCATGATTTAGAAAATATAAAAGACCTTGATGTGCTGTCATAATTGAAGTCGTAGATTTTATTCATCTTTCGATCGAATTCCATATTAGAATCTCTTTCCCCTTGATAAGAGGGTTAACCCAAAAAAAAATACATATAAATGGCTTATCTAACACTTTTGACACTAATTAGACCTTATTGATTGATGACTTAAGTTATACAATTTCTTCTTAAAGATTGAAGGGGTGGTTAAAACAAAAGAAAATTTAACAAGCAAAGTGATGCATGAATGAGGGAGATTATAATTTATAGTGACTCATTTGCTTTTAAAGTCTTTGCATGTATTGTTGTGGAAGTTTGCTTGCGTTTGGAAAAAGTATATGACAAGACTGGTATATCAATTTGTTAGTCATCAGGTACATGTAATTGTCCAAAATCTAAAAATGGTAATTCCAAGTGCTGTTTTGTGCCAAATGTCAACTGATCAGTATATTTAGTTAGTTCTTTAAGTAATCAAGGAATATTGTACCTTGTCTTAGTCACTTGGTCAACTCTCTTGGTTATTTGATGGTAATACATTTAATTTATCAATCCATTTTATGTTTTTATAATTAAAACCTAAGATCTGATATATTTACTTTTTCTTCCTCTCTTTTCTCTTCTTCTCAAACCTTAGCCGTCACCTCTATCTTCTTCTTCTTTTCAGAGGAGTGATTTAGGGTCAATTTTGACTCAAAAATCACCCCTTCGATATTTTTTCTTCCTTCTATCCTAATTGAATAAGTGATTTCACATATTTTATGTTTTCTTTTGTTTGTTTTCGTGATTTCGTCGTTTCTGAACGACTTTGCTTGTTTTGATTTCCCGTCTTTGTGCGGTGTGTTTTTGATTTCCCGTATTAGTGCAGTGTTAGTCCGTTTATAAGGACTGCTCCTCTATGTGCTCCGAGACCCTCTCCTTGCTCGAGGGAAGATGTTCTCTGCTTCAGCCGCGGGTGGCTGGTTTGTCTATGTGTGCGTAAGCTTCATAAAGGGTCCGTCGACTCTTTCTAGAAGATTTAAATAAGTGTCGAGTAGCTAATCCGGCTTGTAGTTTGAGGGGGATACCCGGCGAATCCTTCGCGCTTGGTAAGCGCTTCGCTGTAGCCAAGCTTACTGCTAGCCTATCGCCTAGAGCCAAGCTTCGACCGCGACTGCTCGTCACTTCTGGGGGTGCGAACTACTAGAGGCCCGCCCTGGAGGTTAGTCAGAATAGAGGACCTAGAACGCCTTGGTGAATCAAACCCAGAGATCATGGCCAACAACGCCAGTCATCGAGGCACCAGGAACCCTATCTATGATGGGACCGTGAGTCAGGTGGAGTAGCCCTATAGTTAGTAGACTTCCCCTCAGCCTCTCAACTCAACTCATACAGAGGGAGGCCGCCTTTCCTACCAAAAAGCGAACCCAACCGAAGGAAATAATATAAGGTCTGGAAAGGGCTGTTTATTTGATTTAGGTTAAAGATTAGCTTTGAGCAAGTGTAGATCCGATCAATGACAATGACTTTGGCGTCGTCAACGTTGCAGATCTGAAAACATGAGTATTTCAGAGACATGAATATAGTCATATTAATCATATTTATAGGCATAGTTACTTTGCCGTTTTATGCTATTAACATGGATGTTGTGAGTTTGTTCACATATTTATCCTTTTTGTTTTTAGCGAATTTGAATTTGTATTGTATCTATGTACTCCATCAATTTGAATGAATGAATATCGTTTATTTTTGTAAAAAAAAAAAACTAAAAACTAAGATTTAGAAGAGCATCACGCGGGTATGTAAGACAGGAGAATCACTAAATTAATTCAGTGAGAGAAATTAAAATTTTCAATAGGATGTATAAATAGTTAATCAATAGAAGAATTTGTTTGTTAAATTTAGTGCTACCGATGTTGATCTTATGAAGATATAGATTTCTCCTCTCCTCAACTAGATATCACTTTGCTTGTTAATACCTCGGACCGGATCAACTGATTTTTCTTTCTTGTCTTTATTTTTTCTTTGATAAAAAAATCTAATCAATAGAAGAATTCTAGACTAATTCAAGCAATGACAACCCTAAGAGTGGGTGGGATGGGTGACTACCAGAGCCTCATTTTTATTGGGTCCCAAAATATATTTTTTTACTAGTATATAAGCATATTTGACTGACAAATTTATATTATTAAAACTATAATTACATATCTATAAAAAAAATTATAATTAGCTACAAATATATTTATTATTGAAAGACTTGGATCATTTGACGTGAAATGAATTAAAATCATATTGCAAACTTCCTGAAACATACTTAAAACATGATGATTTTTATGATTTTGATGGTGAAATTTTATTTGAAGAAACGAAATCATTAGAGAAGTTTTGAAACTTGAATCAAAATTAAGGAATAAATATTGAATTTCATTAGGTTTTTGTAATCTTAAAACAATTAAGATCAAATGACAACCATTTCGATAAACACATGAGTTTTGAAATAATTGGAAAATCCATATACGTTATCATTGGCAAAGTTTTCCAAAGTTGGATGTTCACCAAAAACAAAATTTCCTGAATTATGCGTTTAAAAGTACCACCTATACAATTCAATAAGAAATTTTCAATTCAAATAGAAAAATATACAATCTAACCAACACATTCCGACTAATTGGTTACTAGAAGTCAAAACATACAATCTAACCAGCACATTCCGACTAAATAATCTTTCAACAACTACACATATAATTATTTAAATTGACTCTAAAACGGGACTAAAAATCCTATATGATTTCCTATCATCACGAAATACAGGCAATTGTAATTAGGGTTATGTTAACATGTGCCCTTTAGAAACTGAAAGTGGAAATTCTAACTTAAAAATTATGGTAATTTATTTCTCAAAAAAGTTAAAATTTAATTTTAAGCAATAAATATTTTTTATTATTCGTAAGATCCTTAACATTTACCACAATGATACATGTTAGCATTTTCCTTGTCAATAAAACGAGAATTTCTGTACTTGAACATCGATTGATCATTGGTGCATCCTAAATGCTACTTGGCGGCAAGGTCGATTCCTATATAAATTATGAAAATAGGATGGAAAAAGTAATAGCCACAACTCAAACCCTTGATCATGGGCCTATGTGCAAGGCCCAACTTTCAAGTTTTAGAAAACTGCTCTTTAGACATCTAGCAATTGCTCACAAGTATCTTAAATTATTCAAAATATCTTCAACGGTAATTAATTGTCGTTTAATTATCAAAGACAGTTAATTGTCATTCGCTAGTGTACATTTTTTAATTGTTGTTCTAGCTTGATTATATATCTGACATGGTTTGCTTGTATCTCACTTCTCACTCACCACGCTACGAGCCTACTCCATCCATATCAAAAGTTGATTATTTATTTATTTATTTATTTGCAAAAAGAGTGCCTTAAATCATCTAAGAAGGATGTCTAGAGGGTTTTTACACTTATTTAATGCCAATAAATAAATATCGCATCTTTTAACCCGTTTACGTTGCTGATTTTTCTCTCCATATTTTGGTATCTGACACGTTAAATAGAATGGTAGTTAGAAACCGTTTTTAGGAACGACAATTAACTACCGTTTTAGTTATATTTTTTTCTTTTCCTTTAAATGTGTTGCATTAATTGATTTTATTATTTTATAATATAGTTTTTTCTTTGTTTTGTATTTTATTTATATTTATGGTCGAAAATGCAGTTGATAATTGTATTGAGTCAAAACCAAATATTGTTGAGTCTTCCATTGAATTCAAACCATATATTGTTTAACTTCTGTTGTATTGAAACCAAATATTGTCAAAACTTTCTTTGTTGTGAAACAAAATGTTGATTTTAAAGATAACATTGTTGGTTCCGATGTTTTAAAATGTCTATTTAAGTTGCATTGTTATTTGGAAAAATCAAATGAATGATCATTGAGTATTCTTGATTAAGTGCATAACCGTCTGATTGAGCTAATTTTTGGACAGCGTGTTCCCAACATGCGGTTCTTCGATTTCAACAGCCCGATCGTCAAACTAACTCCTGGAGTGAGAGAAAATGTGTCTTCACCGTAGCTGTGAGTTTGAGGTGGTTTAGAGTTCGACTAGAAAGAAAAGCTCTCGAGGTAAGGGCTTTTTCCCCATACGTTCATACTAAGTGTTAGGGCTGTGTTATTAAATAGTGGTAGCAATTCTTGTCTTTTAAAAAGAAAAATAATTAAAATGTATTTTCATGGTAAAATTTAATCCTTTCTAAAAGTGATTATTCTTAATTATGAGTGATCATTCTTAATTATGTCTTATATGAAAGTTGTGTATGATAATGTGGTGTGAATTGATATATTTTATATTATTATGCTTTATATGTTTTTGTGGTGTTGGAAAAGAAGTGTTACATTTTTTGATGAATTAAAGAAAAGAGAAAGATGAAAATGTGAGTTTGTGAAATGATTGACTTTTGTTTGTATGTTTGACGATGCGTTAATATTTGACTGTAATTGCCTTAGTGGCGGGTTAATATTATATATCTGTGTGGTGCCTTAGTCGCGGGTTTTAGTCTGCATTTTCATGATCATGCATTAGCATATGCATCTGTGTGGATGCCTTAGTGGCGGGATTACAATTATATTCTGTGTGGATGCCTTAGTGGTGGGAATTATATCCGGATCATGTAGTATTTAAGAGCATGCGTTTTACACATAATTGCATTGAGTTGGGTCTGCTATACATATGTGTATTGATAAGTGATTAAACTATTATAATACAAAAGAAATGTGTATGAACTTTACTTAAAAGCATATGATTTGAATGTATTTTTTTATATTTCTTTTTGATTGAGAAGTCTTGATACTATCTATTTTATGACATTGTTCTTATGCTTTGAGTATGAACCAATTTGGACAAGGAAACTGACCCTTACACTAATATTTTAAGTACCAAAGAAGAGATGGTCTATGCTTTGAAGTTTTTGCTTGAAGTGCGTATGATGAGTAAAACCGCAAGTGCATGGTTCTACCAAAAGAGTAAAAAGAGTATCGTTCTGTTAGGGAGTTATGAATTCAATTATTTTTTAATAATGATTAGATGAAAGTTTCAAAGGGTAAAAAGTTTGGATTTTTAATTGAAAGAAAATAACAATAATAATAAAAGGTGCCTTGGGATTATTGGTTCATCTTGATGACAAAACCTTCACAAACCAAACCCTAAACCTAAACTTTATATTGGACCCACTTTCTAAAGACAAGTTTCTCTTAAGCCTATCACATCTCCTTTCGGTCTCAGTGAGTGTGTTCCTCTAACAATGACGCCTATTCTCATGGTTGATTGCTATTAGAATCCTTGAAGAACGAAACTTTATTTGTCTCAAGGTTTGCTAGACTATTATCATGTTTCGCAATCCTTGTCTAATTTCACTTGTTCCAATATCAAAACTCCGCTGTCGCTTTATGAATTGATATCTGTGATGATGAATTAACAAATACTAACCCTCCGCTGTCGCTTTAAGAGTTTGGTATTTGTTAATTCATTATAAAAACGGTGAAATTAGATTAGAAAGTAGATTTATATAAAATTAGGGTTTATGGCTTGGTTTGATTAGGATTACGTCATTAGACTTATCCAACAATCCCAAGACAAGAAGAGTCTACTCACTCACGTTCATTGTAGACATAGAAGAGAAGAAGAAGAAGAAGAAGAAGAACATAAAAGTAAATAACAATAAAATAAAGGTGAACTTTTATTCCAAGAACAAAAGATGGTTCTACAAACTAGATGACTACTCTATTTATAGTCTAACATTGACTTGAGCCCCAAAAATTAAATCACTAAAGTGTTGCACAAGAAACCATGAGCTCTAGGTCAGAAATACTAAAATAGGCAACTTTGTCGAAGAAGCAAAAGCAGCAAAAGGGCAAAAGGGGCGCGCCACTAGTTATATTTTTGTACAAGATCTTCAAATTCTTTGCACAAAATATTTTTG
>Ga0315915_1000106_pt1 | contig 60728 bp, 35 predicted proteins | sample MpolbnodulesMG_FD_207738 | JGI IMG/M metagenome (GOLD analysis project Ga0315915, IMG submission 207738) | Medicago polymorpha root nodule microbial communities from Los Angeles, California, United States - branched nodules | ecosystem: Host-associated > Plants > Roots > Nodule | place: USA... | reverse complement strand
AGATTATTCTTCGAGAGATCAATTATGGAATGCACCTGCATTTGCTTCAAGTATTTGACTACTCTTCCATTTATGACCAAATTTGTGTGCTTCGTGTATGATAGAATACCAAAATCTTCAAATGAATAAAGCAAACCTAGAGAGTAATTTTGTTGTGGCAATTTGAAACCGAGTATATCACCCAAACATGCTGGTATTGATCCAGAGAAATTGTTTTCTGCAAGATCCAATAAATGGAGGGAAGGTAAGTGACACAACTCTTCAGGAATGCTTCCTGTTAATGAATTTCCTCGTAACAATAACTCTGAAAGTAAAGGAAGGTTTATCTCTTTTGGTATAGACCCAAAAAACCTATTGTTTTCAAGTGAGAGACTTTTCAAGAGAGTACAATTTTGTAAGGTTGAAGACAAATCTGCAGAGAGGTGATTGTTGCTCAATTCTAGGATAAATAGTTCAGGGGATGAGCAGATTGAACTTGGAATTCCACCTAACAAACTGTTATTAGATAGATCAATAATTTGTAAACTCTGCATACCTTTCCAAAAGTTGGGAATTTCCCCTATCAGATTATTGTTGGATATATCAAGATAATTCAAATTTTGAATCTCATTTAAGGATATTGGGATTCTCCCATTTAGATAGTTATTTGAGAGATCCAAGTAGCTTAAGTGTGACATTTTTTCACCAATATTGGTTGGAATTGTCCCGGTTAATAAGTTGTTCCTCAGGTAAAGAGCACTCACACCAGACCAAAGTGGGACTGAACCCTTTAACTGGTTGAAAGAAAAGTCAACCAAAGATATATTTGAGGAAGTGAAGTTCATTTCTTTGGGTAAATAACCACCTATTTTGTTGTGAGAAAGATCTAAATTCAAAATTTGGGAGGACATATTGTAAAGCCAGTGAGGAATCTCCTCAGATATTCCAGCACTTTCTAGGAATATATCAGTCAAGGAATTTAGGTCTGTAAACCAGTTAGGAAATGTTGGGCCAACTTGACAATAACAAATTTCAACATGATACAAATCTTTAAAAGTTGGAACCCAATCATTTGTCACTTTCAAAGCAAATGAGTTTTGTTTAGATGACACAGATAAACTGAGTAGGTTTGTGAGATTATGGAAATGAATATTTGTCATAGTACCTTCCCAATGATTCTCAAGTAGGTCTAGAAAATGCAAATTGGTTAGTTTACCAATGCTTTCAGGAATTGTCCCATTCATCATGTTGTTTCTCAAATACAAAAATTCTAGATTTGATAAATTTCCTATAGATGCTGGTATAGGACCCGAGATACCCATGTGTGAGTTCAAGAGGTTGTTTGAAATGTCAAGTTGACACAAACTAGTAAGTTTTCCTAATGAATGAGGCAATTTCCCAGTTAGTTGATTATATTTCAAATCTAGAACCTCCAGGCTTTGGTTGCTACAAGACAAGGCCTCCATCACTTGAGTTATATCAATGGTTAAATCATTAAGTGATAGGTCTAGAGTCTGAAGATTGTAGAGATTCCATCTCCCAAGCATAGAAGGAAAGAAACCTCTTAGAGATGAATGAGAAAGAATAAGTTGTGTGAGGGTACTGATGTTGAACAACCAGGGAGGTATTGAGGAATCATAAGTATTGCTAGAGAGGTCAAGCACATAAAGTGATGAAATATTTAAAAAGGGTGAAGATGGAGGCAGTGCAACAAGATTGCAAAAGGACAAATGCAACTCTATCAGAGATGGCATCTTATTAACAGCTCCAAACAACTCACGTGGTGAGTCGGTGATGTTAACGAAGTCCATGTTAAGATATTGAAGTGAAGACAAGGTAGAGAGCCAGGTTATGTCTCTGACCCAAAGTCCCGTAGTGAGCGAACTTATGTCTGAAAGTGTCCAGCTTATACTTGGGCCAGAGACATCAAGATGATGCAAATTTGACAAATTTCCGAGATGAGGAGGGACCATTCCAGAAAAATTTGTGTGGGATAAATCAAGGTAATTGAGCGCATTGAGAGAACCAATAAATTCTGGAATGCGAACTCCTTTGAAATCATTATAGCTCAAGTCCAAGTGACTCAAATGTTTTAAGTCAAGTAATGAAGGATTTATCTTACCGCCCAAGGGAGACTGTAAAAATGCATCTGTGGTGCAGATATGAAGGTGCTGGAGATCAAGCTTAAGAATGTTACCAGTTTGATTGTCACATTGTATACCAATCCAGTTACAGCAATCTTTACCAACCCATGAAGAAAGGCAATTGGATGGATCTTTGAGATCTTTTTTGATTTTAAGGAGTGCCATTCTCTCTTCCTTAATGCAAAGAGTGCTAACATTAAGGCTAGTTACTACGTACTGAGTTGATGCAAAAAGGAAGAAGAGAGGAATAACAATATGTACACTGATGATTTTTGTGCTTGCCATCATCCCACCAGAGGATATCAGTTGGTTTTAAATTTACCAGAATGAGCTTTTGATGAATAGATGTTTATATAGAACAAAATGGCAAGTAAGTTTTTGGTTTTATATATATGTTATCTCTTTGTTCCTGTTTCATATTTTGTATAAATAGTGATTAAGATACTTGATAGTTTAGAAAAAAAGTCCCTATCAAAATTTTCAAAACAAATTGGCATCCTTAGAGTCTCAGAACATGAAGGCCCAAGATTTGAATCCTTAGTAATAGATATTCGACACACATGAAATATAATTATAAAGAAAAAGAAAAAAGTAGCTGCAGTATTTAATTCGTATACATTATTATATGCAAATTTTCATATTTCCCTACTATTGGATGTGACATTGATGCATTCCTTGTGCCAATTTTCTTGCAAAGACTTGGAACGAGTCTAAGGTTTCTATGGTAGACTCTGAAATATCTAAAAGTAAACCCACATATGTTGAATTGTTTATGGCACATTAATTGGCCATGGAAGCAAACCTAAACAATGCCTTGCTAGTTATCCATAATTTTGAATTTTTAAATAATTTATAACTATGACCCGTTAGTATATGCTTACTCGGAACAAATTGCAATTTTGCACGTTTTGACTAAAAAAATTAAAATAAATTGAGGCGTCTTCAAAATGCTATAGAACTTTGCGGATTCTTTCTATGTATTTTTATAGACGACTCTGCAAACAATCAACTTCAAATTCAATTTGTAGGTCAAGATTTTCGTTACTTTAATTTTTGAGTTTTTTGTGCTTTAAAAATTAATAATAAATCTCTATCCCTTGTCAAAAAATTCTACTTTTGTGTGGAAATCCATATTTTAACGTCCTAAACATGTTTGTCAAAAATTGTGAAAAAATTCAACTTTTAAACCACTTTCTTGCACTTTATTTTTTTTTTAGAGAACTTTCTTGCACTTTATGTCTACATGAAAAAGTGAGGTAAAAAATATGATGAATCTCAAATTACATGGGTAGAATTTGTAACTTTTTTACATGGTCATTTTTCTTGAACCAACCCTTAACTAATTAAATTATTCTAGTTATAATATTTTTGTGAAAAGAATCTATAATCCTAAAATTTATCCTTAATATCTTAGCAGACCTCAAATAGGATTAAACATTATGTACATAAATTGTTCAAATATGACGAAAGTCTTACAAAATTATAGAATGTATAAGATATTAGACTTTATATAATTGTTCGGATTAGTTCCCGTCCAGATTCTGTAGTCTGGAAGAGATAAATTTGGCAAAAAAAAAATTTAATTAATTGAGAGGCTCTTAAAAATAGAGTAATGCTTATTGTAGCGAAATTTTTTATTTCACGATAGGTTCACGACGGGAGAGGATTCGGTGCCTTTAGCTACCAAAGCCAAAGGCACTGAGTCCTCTCCCGTTCAGGACATGCATGTAACTACTTTGACACCAAACTAATACCCTCTTTTTAATCACATGATGCAACAAAATGGTCTAACTACTTTATCACAATGGGATATTGAAGGGTGGGAGGAGAAATTTTCTCTCCACACCATCAATTTTCTTCCCTTTCAGATATGACACTGAACCTTGAGAGTCACTGGTCATATATTTTGTTGTAGGCCATTTTTTTTGGCAAAGGTCATACGTCTCAATACAACACAATATTCGCAGACCAAATAAGCTGTTAGTCCTCCTGCACAATTTATTTAGACCACCCCACACTTTCCCAACTCGTAAATCTCCGAACGATCATGTGCCACACGGTTGCTGCCTAATAATTCTCTGTGGTCGGGGGGGTTGAGGATTAGCCTGAAGGGTTATTTGACGGAGAACTCTTTGACGATTGATTTGTTGTTGAAGTTGGTCTTCGTCATTGTTAGTTGTCGCTACCGGTGTATGACTGCTTTTGTGACATGATCTCATGAAAGTTTATCTTTATCCTATATATTGTAGTCTTATTTGGCATAAGACATGATCTTGTTGAAGTTTATCTTTATCCTTTAGTATGGTAAAATTTTCCTAATTAATGTCTTCTCCATTGAGAAAGCTCTAACTAAACATTTTATAAGTTCAGACAATTTGCAACAATACAGAGGTGCTAAATTTTTACAAAATAGATAAACGAATTCAACAAATTACATATTGCTATACTAGCTTTTAATAGCATCTGTAAATATAAATCATAATGAACAAACTATTAACATGATCAGTATTAAGGAGATTTTTACCCTTGGTCTCATCCCCGTGAAAGAAGCCATCAACGACTTCTTAAATGCTCTATAAGTTTTTCAATACTTAGAAAATATCAAATGGATGAAGAATTTTTTTGAAGGGTTATGCTAACAAGTGCCCTTAGATCTAGGTAGTTTCAACCTTTTGATCTTAATACTAGTCATGCTTCTTTGTTAATGCATTGCTCGAATTTTTGGTGATTCCTTATCAGTATTGGTTTTGTTTTGCAGTAAATTTGCCGATACATTTGATTAAGTGGTTTTCATACCATATTTGATATGGTCTCAGGAATGCGAAGATGATATAGAAATATATAAAGTAAAGACAGGTAAGTTGTGACAAGAAGATTGAACAGGTATCGATTAGGCCTAAAGGCATACAGATTATTTACTCAAGGTTACTCAAGGATTATGAATATCTTTGAAACTATAACCTCCAAATTAAGATGAAATAAAGCTACCAAATCCCTATTTTGTCACTTAACAAAGCATAATAAAAGCTATATAAAGCCTTCTTTTTCTTCCTTTTGTTCACTCCTTTGAACTGCCATCAGCTGAGACCTTAGTACCTTGAGGTCTGTATTTGTACCTCTTTGAAACAAACAAATAGACAAAGAAGTTGATCAAGCTCACAATGGAAAGGAACAAATAGAACAGGTTTAGATGATTTCTATTGATATTATTCCCTACTAACCAACCCCCACTTTTGGTATGCTTGGTGGCACCATTGATACACTTAACCACTATAGTACTTAGAAAATATCCAAGTGCCATTGAAGTCCAAAGGAAGCAAGTTGATGTAGATTTAAGTCCTTTTGGTGCCTCTGAATAGAAAAACTGAAGGAGACCAATATAGGTGAATATGTCAGCTATGCCAAATATGAAATACTGAAAAGAAAGCCAAAATGTGCTTATAGGCAACGGCTGAATTACTGGAAAAGCATCAAGCATGTTATTGTCATTGGCCACTCTTTTTCTTTTTACTTCTACAATTGAAGCGACGGCCATTGATACAGAAGCAAGTATAAGACCAACACCTATGCGCTGCAAGTGCGTAACACCAGTTGGAATACCGGTAAATTTACGTATAACAGGAACGAAAATGCGATCGTAGATAGGTACGAGAACGATTAAGAACATAATTGGGATGAATGGGAGGGATGCAGGTGGGATGTGAAAATGTTTGGTGACTTTTGTGTCCATGGTGTAGCCTTGTTCGATTGAAAAGGTTTGGAGTTGAGCTAGGCAAAGGGTCATTATAATTGTACAACAGAATATTGGAACCATGCTGAGAAGGATTTTGGCATTTTCTACTTGTGTAACCCTGCAAAGTTTCCATGGACTTGTACTTGGTGCCTCTGATTTCCCCAATTTCATATCAGGTTTTGAATCTATGGCTGCTTTGTCCAAGAACCTGTCAAAAGGGAACTTCATTTTAGATTTAAGTAAAGGAATAAATGATTGATCTAAGACTCTTCTTTCTAATCTTGCATGTATCACTTTTGCTAGTTACGACCGAAAGAGATACAGGTATGTTTCAGGCTAGTGTAGAAATGAGAATTTGAACCTGAAAATGTCTCTATGAGGTAGAAACTCAGTTTCCTCAGCAGCTTCCTTGTCCTGTTCAATTTCATATAGTTCTTTTGGATCTTCAGGCAAAGGAAGATTTCTGTTGCGGATTGCAGCAACGTAGACCTGGCAAAAACATGACCAAAAGTTATAATAAACAGCTTAATCAACGCCATATCATATGGTCTTCAGAACCTCAAATATTTTAAAAAGAATATTAGTTAAGTTGTTTATCCAAACAAGGCTATGCAGTATTGAAAAAGACCTAGATAGCTAGATACCTGTATGATCTCAAGGAGAACACTATTTCCTGTAGCAACTTGAATTCTGTATAGTGGCAAACCAGCAGCGAAAATTACGGTACCCAAAAATATAGCTATGGTGCCAATACCAAATCCCCAATCCCATCCTTTGTTGATCTGTATCCATACAATGAAAGTTAAGCTGACTGCACCACCCATGCAAACAGCAAGCAAGAGAATGTTAAAGAAGGTGGACATTTTCTTTTCTTCTTTGGGGTCTGATTCATCAAACTGGTCTGCACCGTGTGATGGCAATGCAGCTTTGGTTCCTGCGCTGCCGAAGGCCAACAAGTATAGACCAATGAAGAGAATAGCTTCCTGGCCCTGACTTGGTGTTTTACAATGAGCTGTTATGTCATTGACATTGCACTCTTTTGGCTTAAGACTAGGATAGTGTGCTTGTATTGTAAGCAATGCAAGGCCCTGCAACAACAATTACAAAAACGTCAGTGAGGTAAAACGGAGGGATCCATTGCTTGTACTGTAAGCAATGCAAGGCCCTGCAACAACAATCAATAAGCTCATCCTAGAATTTGGCTTCAATACAGTTTTAGTCTCCCAATTTTGCCTCATTTATGATTTTGGCCCCCTCATTTTTAAATTTACTAATTTGGTCCCTCAATTTTCTAAAGATTTGACATATAGGGGGACCAAAATCATCAGTGAGGTAAAACGGAGGGATCCATTTAAAACATCAAATTCGAAAGGAACTTTCATTTCCATGGCATTTCACATTTTTGGAATTAGATTAGTGTATGCTAATAACTTACACAAAATGTTGAAAAGGTATTGAGAGAGGATTATTGGATCTTACCAAAAACTCAAAGAAGCCAGAAAATAAAACAGATTTGTATCTACCAATCCATGTATCAGCAACGATAGCCACCAAAATAGAGAGAATGTAACTGACACCCATATAGTTGGTGAGCATGTTAGCAGCATCTTCTAGTTCATAATGCATGATTCCCATAAAATATGGCACCGAGTTCACAGCTAGTGAGAAAGTTGCCAAATTTTCCAAACCAAGTGTGACTGCACCCAAACACAAACATAAGTAACTTCATCAATGACCACCAAAGTATATTTTTCTTTCTTTTCAATAAATTTGTGGCAACAAAGCATTTCTATTCATACACATGAAGTGAGTTTAAAAATCAAAACAATTGAGTTTTGGGATAACAATGTTTCGTAACATTTAACATTTTTATTTATTATGGCCTTGTGCCGTGACCGTGAATATGTGATGTCAAAGTTTTTAATCTTTTTCTTTTTCTGTCTATGAAGTGGCAAACGCCGCTGAAATTACGCACAAGTACAATTGTCATAATATCAACCATATTTTACTTCACTATATTAAAGATGACAACAAAAACAAATCTGATAGCAATTTAAAACCATGAGTATAATCCATTTTGATTCTTAACTAAGGTTCTTCTGTCTAGACTGTTGTCACTTACAGGGAAAAAGACCATATCTTTACCTACCTAGCATGAGCAAAGCAGCTTTCATTCCACCATATTTGAACTTTAGTGCACTTCTTCCTTTCCAATCCACTTTATTTCCATCAACCAGTTGAAGCTCAGCTTCCAACTTCATGTCAACAAACTCAGCTTTTTCCTGCATGGACAAAAATGAAAAAGGACATAATAAGTACCTACTAAGAATTAAGAAAATGGAAAAAGGTGAGGTACATGGTGCAAGTGAAAAATAAGGTAAAATGTTATACCATGGCTGTGCAGAGCACTTTGAGTAGACAATTCAAAAGAAAGAGCTGAATTGGTGAAAATGCAATGACAGCAGAGTAGACCAATGTCTGTATATATATACATTAAATTCAGTTAAACTAAGCATTATTTATCAATATACAAATATAGTAAAAAATAAAAGCCTAAATACATGTGAACAGTTGTCAATTTACTTTAAGAGTATGTCTTCACATAATATTGAAGTTGTAGTCGAGTTCTACATCTTTAAGTTTTGGACCGTTGGATGTATATGTCTCCAAATACTCTCGTCGTCTGAGCTAGCTTTTAGAAGTGAGATTCAAGCTCATTTAACATGATACCATAAGGAAGTGAGATTCAAGCTTTTTAGCACAATCAATTCATCTAATTAATAACTTATTATAGACATTAAATTTCAATAAACCAACTATCAAATTAAGTCACTAACGATCATCCACGTAAAATTTTAGAAAATTTTGACATTTAGAAATGTGATTTTATTGTCGATATATAGTTATTTATACTTTAGTTTTGTCTTCGCCCTTCAATTTTTAGAAAAATGAAGCCTAGTAATCAAGAGTTCAACAGGTAAATTTAGTTTAACCATCGGGTTTCGAACTCGGGTCTTCCAAATGATGTTTATACAATATTTTTTCTTAAAAAGAACATTGTACACTCAATTGAAGTTATTTGATATAGTTTTGGTATTTTATTAAAAGGGTCTTGTTAACCGGTGTCTCGGGGGCACTAGTTAAAAAACTAAAAGTAGAAAAAAGAGTCAAATTTTACATTAAAATAACATTTTTTTGACTTTGGAAAACTAGAATACACAGTTTTGAAGAAAATATTCTTTTTTTTAATCCCTTAACCGGTGCTTTGTTAAAATTTATAAAACTGATTCCAATAAGAACATGGTTAAAAGAGAATTATTGGCCAGATTAACTATGCCAAAAGTATATATATATATTAACCAAAGTAACTGTTGCCTAGTTAGACTATCACAGCTGGATATGTGGTAAACAGTTTTATCAGACACAATGCAACTGATTTTTTTTTGTTGACAATGAAATGCATTGCATGAGATTTACCGACTTTGAAAGAGATAGATTCCAAAGTTTGCAGTCTATTTATCAACAAGAATCACAATGCTAAGGTACACTTTATGACATGGCTCCAAAAAGTTGTTAAATTGAAACTCCCACAACCTTATATAGGTTTAATCTCATTTAGAATTTAGATAATCTCTAGAAATTCCATGTGAAAACAAATTTCTGCCAGTTAATTTGGCATATATGTATAGTCCATTAATATAAGTTCCTAAACATACATAAAAAATTACCCTTGATTGTTACACCACAATGTTCATTTTTTTTTTCTTCTTTTGCACAAGGTAAATACTGAGATGTAGAAGGTGTATGCAATTTAAAACTGAAATGAACTGTTATGGAGTAAATGAAGCTGATATGTCATTTTCTTCCCATCTGTTTGTTCTTCCCTTTTCTCCGTCGTTTGACTAATTTCTTATTTTTTATTCTTGTCTTCTTTTCTTGGTTGGCAATTCAACCCATGAAAATATCCAAGCTTCATTGCTATAACTTTCGTTCTTTTCTTTTTTTTTTTTACTAAAGGTGCAGTTTTAGTTAGTTAAACCAATAATATAACACAAAAAGACCCCGATACAATAATAAGAGAAAAGACAACATGCGATCTTCGATGTTAAGAAAAATATTTGGATGACATTGAGTTTTGATGATGCTGATGTATTTAATTGATAAATAAATTATTTTAATGAGAGAGAATTATTGGTTAGTAGAGAGATAAAAACAAAGTCATCAAACTCAATATCACTCGATGGAACTCGTCTGTTAACTATAGTTTTATATTGATGTCTAATATTACATATTTATTGTTGTGTGTCGTTTTAAATTGAAATTGAGTTGCACATTAACATTATGAGTTCTCAAAATTATTTTATGCTGACAAGTGGAGTATACAAGGTTCGAACTCCGATCTGAATTGTTAAGTTCATAGGAGGCGCCCACAATGAATTTCTATTAAAATCTAATAATAATTAAATTGATTATGTGATATTCTATATATAGTATACTGAATAAGGAGTTTGTAACCAAAAGCTAAAGTTTGAAAAAACTAAGCATTGAAAGTGTCAAAACGTTTAACGCATCCAAAGTATTAACGTTTAACCCATGGGAAGAAAATGACAAATAAAATAAAATAACTAAAACTTAAACGGATTTTCTTATACCAATTTCAACTAATTTTGAATTGGTTAAATTTTTTTGTTACTACTTTTCATCATTCGATTTTGAGTTTTCTGAACCAAGATTCGATTAGTTCAGTGGCCTTCAAATTACACCATCCAATCTGGTTTTTTCAACCATGCACGAGTGTATATCCATCCATTCAGGTAAAAATGTACAAGATAGTCCTCCAAACTTCAGTGAATCTATGTAATCTAAGACGGACATAAACTCGCCTCATAATGTCACTATGCTCATATTCCATTAAATAAACAAAATTTAATACAAAGTTATAGAAATATAATAAACCATTGCATCACCATCAACTAAATAACTAAAAATTAAAATCTACATATCACAAAAGAACTCAAAAGATTGATTCCATGTGCAAAGAATGCTTGGCTATTGTTTCTAGTGTGAAGGGAAAAAAAATCAAATTCAAAGGGAGGAAAAGAATATGGATCAATAGTTTAGCAAGGAGTATTTTATCCTGAGTACAATTTTTCCTTTTTCTACTCCAAGCTTAGCCCCTGTAACTAACCAATGACCAGGAATATCTTGCGGCCCTTTCGACATTTCTGTCATGTCCACAATTTTCGCAAGTTTTCCAATGTGGACAGAACTATCTTCCTTTTTCTCATCAGTGGTTTTCTTCGCCGATGATGACGAAGCACCGTCTGATTTGTGTGCAACTGCCGGAGTGGAAGGGTTATGATCCCACACTGACCGTCTTATCGTGCACCCTGGTACTTTAGAGAAAAGTAGTTTGAGGTGTAATACATTTTTGGCACCAAAGTCCCAAACGCCAAGTTGGGCCCCAGTGACAATATGAACACCAGAGAGGTCCCCAATATTAGTTTCAGTTATCTCAATTGGTGCAGTGCTTACGTGGGAGAAGTTCTTCCATTTGATCGGCTCAAACCAACGGCTGTCTTGCTCCTCCGGACCTTGCCATTTGGGAGCACCTATGGCCATGTGTGCATCCCAATGAGGTTGGAGGTTTTTCGGGAGTGAGACTAAATGCTGCAAATGAATTGCGAGTCGGTTCTGTTTGTTGCCTTCTAGGCTCAGCCTTAGTCCGGTCACGGGCTTGCGTCCAACTGTTACCTGCGATGACAAGTCATGTTGTTGCCTCACTCACTTGTAGTCTACAGTTAACAACATACATATCCAAAGTCTGAAGTACATGATCTTTCATTGCTTTAGCAAACATGTGATAAATGTGGATCCTGAACTCAACTACACAAACTTATAAGTTATAACCAAGTTATAATCCAGTCTATAAAGATTTGACAAAATTTACTTTTACTGTTTAAGAACTAAAACAACCCTTCTATTTTATCTGAGCATCGGACTCTTTGCAGCATTGATACTTGAGATTGAAGGTGTGTTTGGTGTCCGATACTGACTCATGTGGTTATATTCAATCACTTCCATTTTCTTAAATTACTACCAGTGTCTACGTGTTAGTGTTGTGTTTGGTGTTTGTGTATGTGTCGGTGCTTCATAGGTCGAACTGGATTTTTGAAGATTTTCAACAACTAAGACATAGGCAGAGTTTTAATCCAATTCAAATAAAACTTGTAATTTCTCAATTTCATACCCTACCGTAATTCATTCAACTTTGAGTGGTACAATAAACTGTCTGAGGTTTCTGAAAAATCTTCATAGCTAGTTTCAATTTAATTAAATAGAATCATGGAATCACGATTTAAGCACTGATTCTATGTTATGTGTTGTGAATAATCCTCTTTTGACATAATTTGATAGCCATGTTAGATATAGTAGAATTTAGTAAGCAATACCTGATCTGGACTGACAAAAAGCTTAGGACCCATTAAGCTGAACTGAAGAGATTGACAAACAGGCTCCTTTCTTTGTAGATTATTCTGCTCCGGCGCCCAAACTCGAGTTATTTGGAAATCCAAGAAATACTGTAGGTCTTCAATAGGTGGTTTGTCTGTTTAATATAAGAGGGGTCAATCATCAACTTTCAAAAATTATGTTAACATTGTGTTATACAAATTGTCATGTTTGATATTACTATCCCAGTTTTCAAGCTCAATTTCCTCTGAATTCTGGTTATTTCATGAGTAGTTTTCAGGCACAGAAGCTAAACTTTTTCCTTCAAATTCATATGATAACTGGGACCTCTAAACTTAGCTTATGCAGCTAACATTTATTGTTAAGAAAACCTCATCGTAAATTCACAAAGATTCAAATTGTTTTCAAAACTATTGAGTTCATTACCCAGGCATAACAATTGCCAGAAGTAATAAGATCAATTTTGCAGCAATAATAATTGGATTAGAACTTACATTGCAGATATAGATCAATAGCACGTTCCAAAAGCTTTACGCCATGTACTCCTTCAAGAAGAGAAACGATGGGTGTAAACTTCATGTTAATGATGTCTGGTGCCAATTTTACAGTTTCCACCCATTTAATATGACTTTGCTCAAGATCATCCCCTCCTCTCCTCCTAAAAATGACTGTAACATCCTGCGCGACATAATGAAAAGATCACTTTACTGAGATTAGTAGCGTGACAGTATGTGGATTGAATTAGTGACTGCATCATTTTCTATTGTCAGTTTGGATTGACTTATTTGAACTTATCTACTGACATATGCACTTGTGAGACTATTTGGGAGAGGTTATAGAAAAACCTTATGACATGTACATAAGCTGTTTCGGCTTATTTTGATCAGCTCTCTATGATAGCTTATAAAAAAAACTTATAGTTTATATTAAAACAGTTCAAATTTATTTTACTTTTATTATAGAAATAACTTATAAATAAGAATTTTTTTTTTATGAGCATTGAACATAAGAACTTGATTAAGTTGTTTATCCAAACAGGGCATAAATAGAGTGTAATTGCCAGAAATAAATGTACAAGGCTACAACATAGTGCATTAGCATATAATAAATGAAGTTTCATAAATAATTAGAAGCAGAAAAGGTTGTATATTTTCACAGTAATGGTGGGGAAGAGGCCACTCTTAATACTAACCTTCTCTTTGTACTTCAAAGCAGCGGGTCCTGATGTGTTTTTTGCATCAAGAAACCTATCATTTTCGATGTCCTTGATATAGTTCTCAATGTCTGGTGCAGACAAAGAAGATGATTGGTGCTGCCTAATATACACGACGTCTCTTCCACCAATTGTTGCAGATGTAACAATATGGGTACCATAATTCTCAATAAAACTGAGAAGCAACGGCAAAAAATTTCGATTAGAACTTGACTCTGTCCATGCCAACTAGCAAATAGGATATATAACTCTTTTCTTTTAAGATTTTTAAGGGGAAATGGGAAAAAAAATTGGATCAATCAACTTAAGTCAGATTATATATATGCTTTGTGAAATCTTCATTGTCATAGTACAACAATGAAAAATTTCGTCATCTTTTAGATGCCTACGTAGAATTATGTACTTTAATTTGAAAGAAGAAAAAAAAATAAGATTAAGAATCTGGAAAATACAAAGCACAATTTCTTTAACAAGATAACTAAATAACACTGATGACAAGTGAAGCATACAGAACTTCATTCATTATAACAATGTGTTTGTCTCAGCTAACCAGGAGCTTTCGTGTTATCATCATAATAATACAAATCTTAACCTGAACAGTTCAGACAAAGCTGTGGTCATTTGGAATTTCAAAAGCTCTTCATTTTTAGGTCTGTTTCCTAAGAAGAATAAAAAGGATGATTGGCTTATGTAAGTGCATCCTGAGACTCTATAACTCTTAGTGGACTTCACAAAGAAATATTCAAGGGGCTGAATGACTTGAGTTCAAGTAAACAAATTATATTTTATTAGTTAAACAACACAAGGATGTTGTAGATTTTAGTGTTTAGTTTTGCAAAAATATATTAGCAATAGATAATTTTCAATGCATTAGAACCAACCACTTCTTTTTTTTTTTTTGGTAGTGAGAACCAACCACTTCTAATCCAGAATATAAACTGTTGTATATATAAAATTTAATAAATACTTAAATTACTTTTTTTATAGGAATTTCAGTGGTTAATTTGTTAGGAGGAGGGGAAATTTGTTAACAACAGGGTATTATAACTTCAGAAGACCAGGATATTACATCTTAAGTATGTGTCAATTTAGAAGTAGATTCTATGTGTATTGCATAAAATCTAAGAACATCAAGCCAAAATCATTTACTGTAGAAAATATAACTCAATACTCTATACATTGAATAGTAAAAACTTAGTTTACCTAGCCAAGGATGCTGGATCCCAAGAGTAAGGAACAGCGCGCCTGACTTCATCATTCAAGGCCAAATTTTGTTTCGTTAATTTAACTTCGAAGAGTGGAATGAAATATCCAACCATGGCAAGTGATTTAGTGGCTGCTGCATCAACCATTGAAGAGCCAGTGAAGTTGAACATAGAATTGAAGCTTCCAAGTGGAATTTTTCCTTCTATGCCTGACCTTTCATTGAAATATTCCGCCATCTGAAAAATTTAGTCATCATTTATAAATGAATGTTACAGTAAAAATCATGCATAGAGTCTACAAATATATCTTCAATCAAATGAGGCTGTTGACAATTAAAAGTCCCACATTGGAAGTGATCGGGCCTGAACAAGTGTGTATAGCGGGGGCAACCAGGGAACAGATCCCCTGCAGTGACTGGAGTCCAGTGGGATCTCAGCCACTCGTTTGACTCTACAGTGCAGGACAAAATTATTAAAAAAGCAATTGAGCGGTGGAGATTTCCACTGCACCCTGTCCAGTGAAAAGGCTACGGGAGAGAATCCCAATCCGGGCAACCATCACCTCACAAACCGGTTTAGCGGGGTTGTGTTAGGCCCAACCATAAATTCTAAGAGACTGATTTCAAAACAAATAGATAGAAAAAATATAGAAGATAGCACTATCCACATCGAAAATTATTTTTACAAGTCCAATTTTATGTCAACATTGGCACTATATAGCTGAATTACACAACAATTATCAATTTCATTGCAAGATAGTATCAGAAAAAGACATAGGAGCTCACATGAACTGTAAAACTATAAAACTAACCATAGTTCCCAGTGCACTAAAGCTCCCGCATACACAGGGTCCGGGGAGGGGTCCCACCATTTCGTGTATAGTACGCAACCTTACCCTGCTTTTTACACAAGAGGCTGTTTCCAGGACTTGAACCCGTGACCCTTCAGTCACATGACAACAACTTTACCGTTGCGCCAAGGCTCCTCCTCAGAAGTTACTTTGACAATATATAATGAAAATTCAATCACCCACATCTGAACTATTTTTTCATCCCTACATTTTCCAATGATTCGCCACACCACTCTTCGACTTATTATTATGCATTTAAAAACAACTCCATGTTTCGTAATTTTAAGAAGAATTTAGCCAACCCTGGAATATTCTCTAATGCCTTTCAACATCCTTTAGAGCTAAGATGCTATGATAATGTTTTTTCACACAAAAGAAAGGTAGAACCAATAACATGACCACTGTACGTAGACACGTTGTTGGAAATCACAGAGGTTGCAAGATAAAATAAAGCTTTGTTGGAGGTAGATAAATCATAAAGTTAATGCATTGATTGCATTCAGAGCTTGGCAAGTAAGGTGCGATTTCACCAAACTCCCTGATAATGTTCTGCTTGACCAAAACCAATTTGCACCTTTACCATGACGTAGTTTGTTGCATGCACTTTAAATTGCAAAAGGTCAATCATAAGCCAAAAAGAAAATGCAGCTTGAGAGAGTGCATATGATATGCGAGATAACTGGAATCATCAAACTCCAATTTCAGGAAACTAGGGACCCGAAGGAATTAATATGCTAAAATCATTCATATTATCTCATCTAATTGTGTGTTGTGCATTCCTTACAAAATTAACAATGTGATTAATTAAGTTTTTTTATATTGGTTCTAACTTATCCTAACAAAACTGATTTGTAAGGTAAGGATTTCCCTCACTTATAAACCCATGCTCAAGCCATAACTCATCCAAAGTAGGACTCTTAACACACACACCTCACGCTTAGGACTAGACATCTAAAGTGTGACTCGATAGCCGTCACCTGATAGATGGTGGCTCAACGGATCTTTGATAGGCTCTTATACCATATTAACTTTTTATATTGGGCAACACTCATTCTATCAAAACCAGCCGGCTAAAAGTTGAGGATTGCCCTCACTGATAAACCCATGTTCAGACCTTCATCCAATTGTGGGACTCTTAACATGATGCATCCCTCTAGAAGATGCAATGAACGGAAATGACCAAGTATTGAATTAAGCAATGCATTTAGATAATACAATGTAATAAATTGAAATCATAAGCCAATCCATACACACAAATAAAATCAAAAACAACATAAATAACTCTAAAATCTAACATAACATACTAACAACTAACATTTTCTAATAAAAACAAGAACAAATAAATAAAAAAATGATTTTTATTTTATTTTTACTCTTCCTTCCCGTGAAATATTTACTTCTCAAGCAATCAACAAAACAAATAAAAATCCTAAAAACAAAAACAATCACCTTTTCAAAACTACAAACAGGGGTCTTCTCAATACCACTTTTCCCACGAGAGAAATCAATATCCGAAGAAACATTAGAAACAACAAGTTCTTGAGAAAGAACAAGATCCCTATTATGTTCCTCATCAAGATGAACAATCCTAGACCCAGGTGCCCCTTTACAGTAAAGAAGCCTAATATCTGATGTAACATCAAAACCACGACCCAAAGCTTGGATTGAGTTACAAATTGTTGCAGAAAGAGAATCAGAGCTTGTTGTTGAAGTTGTGTTTTCCATAATCATTTGTTATAGAAAAACAAAAAAGTTGAGTTTTTTTGGAAGAGATTGAGAAGACAAAAAATGGGTTTGAGTTGAATTGTTGAAAGAATAGGTTGGAGTAGCTGTTTGGTGAAGTTGTTTTGTTCTTGTTCTTGTTCTTGTGTGTTCTAAAAAGGTATAATAATTTATTAAGGTTGTGTTTGACTGTAACAACAATAATAATAGTGTTTGTCTGAAAACGCGTTTTTTCTGTAAGCTGTAGGGACCATGGTCCACCACATGGTTGAGTAAAGAGGAGGCTTCTTTTGCATGTTTGAATAACTTTTTTTCATTGTGAGATTGTGTTTTTTTGTACTTTTGACAAATTGTGAAATTCTTTTGAGTTGACTGGTCCTTTTTGGATGTGAGGTTTTGGTTTCAAAAATGGATTTTTAAACTCGGCTCTAACTGGTCACTAGTGTTTTCTTGACATTTTTATGGATTTTAAATTAAAAAATTATTCTTTAAAAATGATAAATACTATAATTTTTTAAGAAAAATGTTAATCGATGTCCTGAGACACTGGTTAAGGAATCAAATATAATAAGTATTACATTAGAACTTGTACTGTCAACTCTTTAAAAACATAAAAAGTGTTGTTTTCATTTTAAAACTTATTTTTTTAGTTTCCTTAACCATTGCTCCAGAGGCACCGATTAACATGACTTTTTTTAATGTATTAAATACACAAGTTTTTATACAAAATTATTATTTAAAGTTTTTAAAAAAAGTGTAACGAGACTCGTTAGTTATAACTTACAAATGTATTATTTCTTTTCATTAGTTTACTCCTCCTTATTTACACTAAGACAAATCTTCTGAAATTTGAATATTGATTCTCCATATTATTATGAAAGTATACTCTCTTTGACTACATCTGTTTTTTTTTTAAATGCCTTCATTAACAAAAACGAAAGTTGGGAAGAGGAACCACCAACATCATGCATCAATAAAGTATTTAACTATGGAGAAATATCATCCACAACATGAATACAAAATGAAGTAGACAATTCCATTTTAGCTAGCATATGAGCACATCTATTAATTTTTCAGGATGAATAGCAAAGAGAGCTAGTTGAATCTCGTTGATTCAAGAGAGACGTTATTTCCTTGAGAAACAGATGAAGAGGAGAAAATTTTGTAAGGTAGATTGTTTTTTTGACATTCATTGTGTCTTAGTAACATAAGTAAATGATCAAAAAACTCAGCGGCAATTAACTGCCGGCGTGTTTTTTAGTTATAAGCTACCGCTGAGGGTATTTTAGTCTTTTACTTGTGTTTTTAGGAAGTATTGAAAGTCAAAAAAGCAATTGTCTTTTGTATAGTCTTTCTTGACCATACTGAAAAGAACATTAAGCATAACTTGTGTTTATATATGGGGTGCTTAGTATATTTTAAATTTTTTTGACAATATCCTTAAAAAAAATAAAGAAATAATTTTATGATTAGTTCTTGTGTTTCTCAAAATTATTAAAATAATAGAATATAAGTTTAAATATAATTAATAATATAATTATTTTAATTTTTAACCATATTATTTTACTCTTAAAAATGATTATTTGATTATTTAATTTAAGAATTTAACTATTAATATTAAAATTAATTAAAAATTAAAATGAAAAAAAAACTCTAAACTATGTTTAAAAAATATTTCTATGAAGTGTAATTATTTTTTAAAATTTGGTAAATGTCAGTATTATTTTGGAGTGCTAAAAAAAGTATTATTTTAGAGTTAGGATCAAACTATCACCTCCTTATTATTCCACTCCTTAATTTTAGAATAATGAACAAATGATTGCCTCTTTTGTTACTTGAAAGAACAAATAAAGAAAAGAATGAATGTATTCTGATCTAAATATAATGCCAACCGATATGACTCTTAACAAAACAAAAGATATTAATCTTTCAGCTGCCTAATAGTAAATATCTTCAGCCGAAGTCATATGATACTTCACAGCTTCCTGCCATCAAGCATCATTTCCTTTGGGGTTTGACTACATGCAAATTTAGCCAATCCAGTAGGCTTATAATTTGGGTCAACCGGAGTGGTATTTCTATCTGTTCAACAAGTATATTTGGATCCATCTTAATGAATTTATAGTCATCTAAGCTACTCAAATTTCCTAACTACTCATCAAAGTCACAGAACGTAATTATAAACTCAACATTTCTTGCATAACCCATAAGTCACAAGTCTAGTTTCTCTAGGATAGAAATTAACCATAAATTAGAAAAGAGAATTTCATAGATACTAATTGATTAACAAAGCTCAAACAATTTTACATTGCTTCACACTCAAGAAACTTGTTCTTAAATCTTTTACCTAGCATCACAATTAGAGAAACTTCATACTATTTTCCAACTCCTGCTTCTTGAATTCAAACTCATCAATTTCTGCCAATTGGTTTCTGTCAAGTCATTCTATACTTTCCTCCACTACCTTCTCAAGCTTCTTCACTCTCACCCTCATTTCAAAAACATAATTCTCAAACAAGTTCTTTGCTTTCACCTTCTTCCTAACCTCCTCATCCTCTGCCTTATACCGCTCGGCATCCCTCATCATTCTTCTCATCTCTTCAGGACTCAACCTTCCCTCCTTGTTGGTGATAGTGATCTTCTTTTTCAACCCTTGCGTCTTATCTTCAGCAGTAACCTCCAAAATTCCATTAACATCAACATCAAAACAAACATTGATATTTGGAACCTTTCTTGGTACTAAAGAGCACCCTGAGAGCTCAAATTTACCAAGCAAAAAGTTATCCTCGGTCTTAGCATGTTCTCCTTCATAGACTTTGATCAAAACACTATCTTGATTATCAGAGCCTATAGAGAAAACATTCTCCTTTTTCGTAGGGATCATGGTATTCTTTGGAATCAAAACAGACATGACACCACCATTAGTTTCAACACCAAGACTAAAAGGCATAACATCCAACAGTAACAAGTCTTCAATTTTCTTGTCTCCTTCAGTATTCAATATTGCTGCTTGAACTGCGGCGCCATAAGCCACAGCTTCATCAGGATTAATGCTTTTGCAAGGCTCTTTGACTTTGCCGTTTACTCTAAACATTTCCTTCAATAGTTGTTGAATCTTAGGAATTCTAGTAGACCCTCCTACAAGAACAAACTCATGAACTTGGCTTTTACTAATTTTTACCTCAACCAAACACTTCTCCACAGTTTCCATGCACTTTTTGAACAAATCCTTGTTTATTTCCTCAAAAAAAGCTCTAGTAACAGTGAAATGCAGATCAATCCCTCCACATAGTGAATCAAGCTCAATAACTGTCTGTGAAGATGAAGAAAGTAACCTCTTTGCTTTCTCACATGCTGATCTTAATCTCCCCAAAGCTTTGGAATTCTCACTGATCTTCAAATCCTTCTTGTACTTTCTATGAAATAATTCAACAAGACGGTTCACCAAATTGTTATCGAAATCAATACCACCCAAATGAGTATCTCCCAATGTGGCCTTAACCTGGAACATTCCTTCATCAATGGTCACTAAGGAAACATCGAATGTTCCACCACCAAGATCAAACACAAGCACATTCTTCTCACCTTGTGTCCACATTTTCTTGTCAAAACCATAAGCAATAGCAGCCGCAGTAGGCTCGTTGATGATCCTCATCACATTAAAACCCGCAATTATCCCTGCGTCTTTTGTAGCTTGTCTCTGTGAGTTGTTGAAGTAAGCAGGAACAGTGATAACAGTATTGTTCACTTCATGACCCAAATAAGTTTCAGCAATTTCCTTTAACTTAGACAACACCATGGAAGATATCTCTTGAGGTGAAAAATGTTTCTCTTGGCCTTTGTAATTGACAACAATCATGGGTTTGTCTTTGTGGTTTGGAACAACCTTAAAAGGCCAAAACCTTATGTCTTGTTGGACTGATTGGTCAGAGAAGCGACGACCAATCAAACGTTTGGCATCGAAAACGGTGTTGCGGGGATTTTTGGCTAATTGGTTTCTGGCAGCATCACCTATTAATCTTTCAATGTCAGTGAAGGCAACGTAAGAAGGGGTGACACGGTTCCCTTGGTCGTTTGGAATGATCTCAACACGATTGTTTCGCCACACTGCAATGCAGCTGTAGCTTGTACCAAGGTCAATGCCTATGGCTTTGCTTTTTCTTGTTGCCATGGCACTTACGAATTTGAGAGGAGAGAACAAAAGAAGAATGGTGTCTTGGTTAGTGAACTGAGAATATGGATCTGATTGATCAAAAAGTAGTATTTATAATTATAGGCATAGAGATTGTATAATTACTATGAGAGAACATTTTTCAGAAAAGTTGGGGAATGAGAAAAGTGTATGGAAAATATACACGGAGAATAGTTGGGCAAGTGTTGAGGGATTGGCAATTTCCAAAGCACTTGAATTGAGTTCCTTGATTTGGCAATTTCCAATATTCATTGATCCTTGATTGCTGTGAATTCGTGAAAAATCACATCAATACAATACTTGATGTGTGGAGCAAAATAATCAAGCAACTAATATCAATGTGGGTAATAATTATAAACACAAGCAAAATTATAAAACAGCGATAAAGAGAAAGAACACACGAAATTTGAAATTTGTTTACCTAGTTTGGGGAGAGAGCATCCCTTCGTTCCACTGTAATGATGAGGAGCAACTTTACAAAGAGATATAAAAGAGGTTACAAGAATTAGTGTTTGTTGTCAAGAACAAACTCTACAAACCTTAGTTTTAGTGTTGATTTCTAAACCCTTTTTTGACTCTCTACTTTGTGTGATACAAGGTTTATATTTATATTTATATTTGTAGAGAAATATAACTCATAAATTTGGAATGGATATCACGCTTAAGATACGTTTCTTTTTTTTCTCCTTTAGTTAAAGAATATTTGCATCAAATATTCCCTTTTAAAATATATTTGCATCAAATCTTCCTTCATACGGTACAAAAATATATTTATTGTTCATAAATAGTATATTTTCAACACAAAATATATTTGAAGCAAATCTTTTATATTTTTAGCAACAATATTTTTCATCCATCAAATTTTGAGTCATACTACAACATTGACCAACTCATTACTTATCCACATAGGAATTCATGTCAGCTTGAATTTGTAGGAGTATCTTTTGAATTGAATCATCCAACTAATAGCATTTGTTGTATATTAAGAGACATGTTTCTGGTTTTTCAAATTTTCTATATGCATTGCTTCCAATTTTTCCTTTGGTATTTGAAGGATTGGGAGAGATATCACTATTCCTATTAGCCAATTTCAATTCAATGCTTGAACCTTTATTTATAATTGGATTTGAACTACAAGTTGATTCATTTAGGAAATGTGACGAGTGACGACCCTTTGATACAACATAATATTATGACTCTCATTTGATACATGAATAAGTTATTTACATAAGCAGCTGTTTTATACACAAATATCTTCCTTGCTAGTTTGCAAACACTTACTTTGGAACTGGTTTTGTTACAACTTTGTGAACCATTTGATTTGACACATAAATAATTCTGCAACAGAGCTCTTTTATTACTTCAAAAGTTAATAAATATGTGTAGAACTTTTATAACAAGCTAAGAAAATACTCTTGCATCCGCATGGATTCTGCGACATTGATCACCAAAACAGGGCCGTCTCAACCAATATTAAGGCATAAAAAGAACCTTAAGAAAGAAGTCTTTTTAATGAAATTAATATTTTATGTATATTTTATTTTTCAGATTTTTTAAATGCTAAATTGTTTATTAAATAATCATAATCTATTTCATTTAACATTTCTTTTTCAATAGATAATAAAGTCAAACTAAGAAATAATCGAGACCAGGAGTAAGAGATGGAGAGAAATACGGTGCACAAACGTTAAAAAAGAGTGTGAATCACATAATTAATAAAGAAAGCTACAATCCAGAAGTTCTAACTCAACTGGCAAAATGCCGAAATTGTTAGACCGGATGTCATGACCGTAGTTCGAACCCGGTACCTCCACTTGTGTGTGTGAGTTTATAATAGTTTTGTCATTTCGTCTGTCTACCCAAAAAAAAAAGCTACAACAATAATCATAGAAAATTGCAATGTATCGCAACAAACACATACATATTAATTTAGGCATTTTCTATGGTACACTCGAAAATTTTGAGTGTACCGGTACACCCGTGTATTTAAATGAATAGTTTAATGATTTATTTTCTTTAGTAAAAAATATTTTCTATCATTTATAATTATAATAGTTATATTTTATTTTTCAAAAGTGTCGGCAAAACAAAATTCAAATTTTTTTAATTTTTATTACTCATAATAGTGAATATTGATTATTTTTTTAATAAAATGTTAAAAAATTTAGTATAATTCTTATAAAAAAATGAAATGATGTTTTTTCTTATGGGATGGTATTTTCTAAAATATAAAAGTCGATAAATATCTCTTCATTACATAAAAATTATCGTTAACTTATAGATTTATGAAACAGGTGTACCAGTACACCTTAATTTAAGAGTGTACCGTAGAAACTCCCATTAATTTAATATTAATGATAATTAAAGATTTTGAATCACAAAATTCAAACTGTCGTGAAAACTATGAATGTAAAAATTAATTGTTGTCTCATTACTGATAACTATATATAAATATTTACTAGTTAAAAAAATTCAAATTTTGAACCTATAACAAAAGCTTTACTTACCTGATGGTTGAGATGACCCTACACCATATTTAAGATAAACAATAGAGTATTTCCTCTGGTCTTGGTCCTGTATGTAAGTTGTTTAATATAGGTTTTGTTAACGAATGTCTTTGGGGTACTCTTTAAAAATGTTAAAATTTTCAATTTTCAATGCACTAATTACACAAACTTTCATAAAAGTTATTATTTAAGATCCTTAATCGGTGCTCGTGGGACACTAGTTAAAATTTCCCTTTAATATAAACAAAGGTCCTGCTAACCGGTGCCCGGGGCACTGGTTAAGCATACCATAAAAGGTAATTATTACTATAAAAAAAAATTGTTTTTGACTTTATTATAAATTAATTACACAATTTCAATGCATTACCTACTATAAAATTTCTTTTTTCATATCCTTAACCAATGTCCCGGGAAACCGGTTAGCATTTCCCTATAAACAATATAATACTCCATAAAAACACGTCATTTAAGAAAGTTGGTTAAGTGTATTAATTGATGAGAAAAAAACACATCATTTGTAATTATATCCTTTTTTGGTAAGTGTATAATACAGCATTTATTATTGAATTTAACAAATAATTCAATAATTAATTTATGGGTCATGCTAACTAGTACCTAAGGACATTGGTTAAGAAAGTTAAACATAGAGTACTCCCTCTCGTCTTGTATGTAAGTTGTTTAATATAGACAATATAGTACTCCATTAAAACACATCATTTAAGAAAGTTGGTTAACTGTATTAATTGATGAGAAAAAACACATCATTTCCAATTATATTCTTCTTGGAATGTGTATAATACTGCATTTATTCCAATAATTGATTTATGTGTCATGCTAACTAGTACCTCGGGGGCACTGGTTAAGGAAGGTAAAAGAGGAAATTTTTAGTCAAAAATGACACTTTTTAAACTTTTGATGCATTGATCATACAACTTCAAATCTAAATACTACTATTATATTTGATTCTTTAACCACATTTCCCTTAATTTAATGGTAAAATTGAAATAATGACATTAAACATAATAATTGATGTGAGCAGAGATATGATCGTCACATATTTGAGACTTTCAATTTTTTTGTTGCGTTGCTTATATTTGAAACCTGATGGAATACAAAATATTTGAGAATGGCAAAACTTTAGTGTTTTATAAATATTACAAATTTATTTTAGCAATTTTAGTTATGCAGCCCAAACAGGTACCCATGGCCCAAATGGGCTAACCCTAATGGGTAGTGGACTACTTTGGGCTAGACTAAGAAGTCCTGGAAAAAAATTAGGCTCAAATTTTAATGCATAAACTCTTAGTGCTTTATAAATCGGTTCTAGGATATACATTTGTCAAAAACACTTCTCAACCGGTTGATAAGCACTTTAGATACCACTTTATACAATACATTGCAAAGAGTGATAGGTCTCTGATCCCCTTCATCATCATCAAAGACTCGATTGTCTCCTTAGGAATAGGGATGAGAATAGGTCAGACCGATCTATAGGGGCCTACGGTCTAGCATACAACAGGTCAAGTCAGGTCAGACTTCTTTCTTAAATAGATAAGGTTTAGGCCTCTTAAGCCTATTAGGCCGACCTATTTAAGTGAATATGAATAATATTGTTTATTATCATATTATATTTTGTACTTTGAATTAAAATATGAATTTGTTAACTTTTTCGGTAATTTAAGCTTGTTAGTATACATTAACTTTTCGCATATATAAATGTATTCTTATAAATTAGAATTGAAATATGATATAATATATAGTAAAATTCCCTAAACTCAAGTTGATTATCAAAATAGAGTTTAATCTAATTGATTTATTAGCTCGTTAGTCTATTTAAACGTAGATCACATTGCTTATTTAAATACGTGCATATGATATATGCTTTTAAATAGGCTAGCAGGCCGTATTAGACTTTCAGAAGATCAAACTCAGATCTAAAAATTAAGTCTATGACAAGCCGCAAACCAGGATTAATCCTTAAAATTTTTGACAGGTCAAACTTAAGCCTTGCAAAGCCTACCTCGACCTGACCTTTTTTCACCCCTACTTAGAAACCAATGCAATATTGGCTGGTTGAATTCAATTTGGTTGATTAGTATATCTTTAATCTTGACCATTATAATTGAATTGAGGGAGATCCTGTCCTGCCCAATTACAAGATTTTGTAACATTTTTTCTCCCAAATTTTCCTTTTGTATTAGAAGCGTTTTACTATTATAATGTAGATAAATATTGGCCAATATAACAATTAACTAATTTTAATTTCTATTTAAAAATATTTTAAATTTTAAATAGAAAATAAACTCAGACAATTGTATAACTAATGTTTATCATATGAATATGATGCAACACTTCCTCTATTTATAAAGTTTCAAAGACTTCTGCATACTAGCTGTGAGTGATGTGGGGCTCATATTCAAGGGTTATTGTAATTTTATCATACCTTTCACTTCTCTTTCCTTTACCACAACAACATGGTAAGCAGTTAACCGTACTTATTTATAACAAAATTGTAAATGTTCCACAATTAATAGTTCATATAAAAAACCATTAATAGACTAAACATATTCTAAGAGTTTAGATTTTTGTAGAACATGTGAAGCAAATTAGAGTATAACATGTGAATTAAATAACTAATGGTATTAAATAACTAATGTGAAGCAACATATTATGAAATTTCTTATAAAAAAAACATATCGTATGCAATTTAATAACTAATATTATTTTGTAATATCTGCCTTAAATATGATAACCAACGCCGTGCGGCTGCTTAAAACATTGGAGGGCCCGGGTAAAATTCTAGAGAGAGAAGCTCTCCCTTCTCTCTAGAAAATGTCCCCCCAAATCTTAGGGTTTGGTGGCCGCCCCCACCTTCATGGTGGATTTCCCCCACCTCTTTGGTGGTATTTCCCTCCTCTTGTAGTATGAGCATCCTCCTTTCCTCTCAACTATCTCTTCATCCTTTTCCATTTTCTTTCTCACTCACCAAAGATCTTTCTTCCCCACCACCAGGCGCCGCCAAGCTTTCCTTCCCGCCGATGCGACCACCACCCGAGCCACCACCACAAAACAATTAAATGGTTGTCACGTTTGTCTCCCCCATCGCAAATCTGAAAACAGTATTTCAAGCTCTCTCCCTCATGGCTGCTCCCCCACCCTCATGGTTGCATCCCACCCGCCCTCCACCAAAACCACCATGGTTAGGATGCAATCTAGATCTCAGGCTTGATGATGTTTCTGTGTTGCACTGTTTTAATGTTTTGTTTTGTGCTTTATTGTTATTTTTATTTTGTTTTAAGTATGTCTTCATGGTGTTTGAAGAAATGTCCCAAAAGAGCTTAACTTGCTGGTTGTTTGGATCTAAGAATTTGTCCTTGGGAGCTTCAGATATGGTTTCTACTGTTGGTTTTATTTTTAGTTTATTTCTTTGTTTATTCTGTTTTAAGGTTGCACTCTTCTTGTTTGACAAAAAGACCCAAGAGGGTTATGTCTTTTGGAACAAAGTAGCCAGTATTTGTTGGTAATCCATAGAGACTAAGGAAGCTTCCGAGGTTGGCCCCCATTGCAACAACCTCTCTATTCATCCACCAGCTGTCAAACATCTGAAAAAATTGGGCAATTTTGAGACCAATGATAGTCGAATTGTGCGAACACAAGTCAAAGAAATTATCTGCAACTGGATAGAAAAAAAGACTATGGATTCTCTTCCTTATATTGCCAGGTTCCAAGTTTGTAAGAGGATGAATGAACTGATGCTAGTTTGTTGTTCTTGGTTTGGTTATGTCACTTTGGCTTTCGAACAATCTATGTGTATGATCAACTATGTATGTGTTATCTTTTCTTTAATCTTTGATTTTCGACAATGGATGGGGAATGTCCCAATTCAAGTGTGTTAATCTGTTTGTATTGTTTCTTGCTTAATCTATTGAATGAAGTTGTTTTACCGTAAAAAAAAAAAAAAAAAAAAACCGCGCGGCTGCTTGAGTATTTTACTAGTTTGTTATACAAGTTGCTACACACTTTATTAGCGTCTGAAGTAAAAGAGCTGCTGCAGAATTATGTATGTATCAAATGGTTCATATAGTTGTAACATAACCAATTCCTGCAAATTAAGAAGAAATTTGTGTATAAAATAGCCGCCGATGTAAAAAAATTATTCATGAACCAAATGAGAGACATAATATTTTCTTGTATTAAATGGCTCACATAGTTGTAACAACACCTTTTCCAAAATGAGTCAATTTGTAGTCCAATTATTGTTAAAGGTTCTACTTCTGGTATTGAATTGAAATTGGTTAATACGGTAGTGATATCTTCCCGGATCCTTCAAATACCAAAGGAAAAATTGGGAAAAAATGCAAATGGATAAATTGATAAACTAGAAACATGTCAACACATACATGTTTAAATAACATATTAATATGTAGTATTACAATCAATTACAACAACTGAGTAATAAAATCTATGGATGGTAGTGTTATTGCAAAAAATAGCTACATCGACTAAGGTACTTTCCTGACAATGAAGATCATATTCAACTTGCCTTTTTTTTACTGTTAAGTTCATCTAGCCTGACTTCATTCTCTAAGAATTCTTGAGAGATCTCAGTATTTCCCCCAAATTTCTCATCTATTTGCAAGACTTGAAATGGTTCAACAACTGAAGGTTCGAACCACTTATTATTTATTGGAGCATCATCAGGCTTAGGTAAGGTAGATGGTGTGAAGGTCATAGCTTTTTGTAGGTTTGAGTATACTGAGCTAAGAGGTCGATCATCTAAGTGTTGAGAGTTGTGTGAGGGTGAAGGTGGGTCAAGATCAAGGGATTCTGAGAGAGTGGTTTGAATAACATTACCTGATGCGGAGGCACCAGCATCTGAGGCAGCCTCTTAACTTTCATCCGAGCCTTCAGAATCTCACCAACTTCTTCTACAGCTGTTTGTTGAAGTTGTTTAGTGAAGTCCACTACTTTCTTAGCAGCTTCAACATATTGTTTCTCTACCAACGGAGCTGATGTGTTTCCTTCTTCATTAGTTAGATCCTCAGAAGCTTCAGCAGATAGCTTCAATCTTCTTGAGACTCTTTGTGTTTATGGGAGAGGCTCTTCAACAACTTTCTTCTTCTTAGATGATGAAGCAGCTTCTAAAGTTCCACCTCTGGTTCTCTTCTTCAGAACCTAAACAAGCTCTAACTCAGCCACTTCCTCTTGAATATCAGAGGCAGCTGACTTAGATGTCTTAGCTTCCTTAGCCTTCTTCTTGGGCTTCTCTTCTTCTTCTTCTTCTTCCTCATCCTCAGACTCCTTTTGTTTCCTCCTTTTCCTCATAACTCTCAGAGGAGCATCTGCTTTCTATGGTATTTGCTCCCAGTTAATTTATATACCTGTTTCCCTCAGATGCTGAGCTACAACTTCAGCAATCACAACAGGATGGTCTTCTTTGGAGATTGGAGGAAAATCTTTCATAAGATCTGACATGACTTGAGACTCAATTATATCATAGTCTAATATTTTCACTTCAGATGGCTCAATTATTTTCATTGAACCAAGCAATCGACCATTTAGTATCCTCCCTATGCAAGTTCCCAAATCTTTGTTGGAGGCTACTCTAGTGTCTTTGATTCTCTTTAGTAGGCTACTCTGATGGAAGATCTCAGATAGAAGTCTTCCATAGGTTACTTGTCTTCTCTTCTTGCCAATGCTTTCTTTGATTGCCCATCACATGTATTTGAACATGTACTTTGGAAGGTTCACCTTCTTATGGTTGATTACATAATGCGGGAACAAGTTGTGTTCCAATGACCTGTAATCTGAACCACCATATCTTGGCATGAAGCACTCCAAGATAAGCTTGTGCAAGACTTTGTGTTCATCCAACAGTCACAAGTCTTATCAGTTGGCCTTCCCTTATGCAAAGTCTCATTGATCTTCTCAACTCAAGGACTGTTCTTCTTTACTTTCAATTGAAATTTGCCATAATTTGAGCACCTTGTAGCTTTAGCAATCACTTCCTCAATGACAGTGACTCTGATTCCAATCACAGCTGACCTAATCTCAATTCTCTTGAAATCTTCCAGACCCATTTGTTTCCTTGTCTTGCCCTTAAGACTCGGATTTTCAGCTATCTTTTCCCATTCTTCCAATTTTGCAGCATCTTCATCATATACCTTTGCTCTAACCCAAAAGTCTTTAACAAGCTCCCTGTATGAGGGTCCATTCAGCATCCTAAAGTAGCTACACAACCTCATGAATTTTGATCGTGCAAAATCGATGATATGTTAGAGAGTAAATTGAAATTCGCTCAAATTCCAAGGGGCAAAAGTACCTTAAATTTTAAAATTTGATGTCATGGAGGTTCAAAACTAATGAATCTTCAAATTACAAGGATGGAATCTAAACAAATTTTTTTCCAAAAAGGTAAATCAGAAACCATTAATATTACATGAGGTAAACATGTATTAACCCTTAAAACAATAACCATAATATTCTCTGGAGGTTAGTGTAATGAAAATAACCTATATTACAAACATTGTCTTGAATTAAATGAAAATACATTTATTTCTTAAGAAGAAAAATTGTAAGTAATTTTATTTTACACCCACATCTATATGAGCTCCCACTGTTGTCACACAAATATACATTGTAATTGTTAAAAAAAAATAATCATAAAAGTCTGAATTTGAAGTGAACGTTAGTGTAAAACACTAAAACAAGTTTACATTGAAAATGCATCTCTCTCTTTATCAAAACTAAGGATGACAAAATGGACTGGACCCGTCAGGTTGGCCCGTTTAACCCGTCATTTTTAGCGGGGTGGGTTGTGATTTTGAACTCACCACAAGTAGGGTGCCCGCTCCGCCTAACTAGCTAAAAAGCGGGGCAGTGATGGGGCAGGGCGGGTTGACCCGTTGGGTTGATATGTCAAAAAGAAACTCTCTTTTTTACTTCTTTTTATTTACAAGTCACAATCAATTTTCAAATTTTTACCTCCATATAGTGGGGGAAAAATTCAATTAATTTTATCTCTTTTGTTTTATGATTATAGCCTTATATTTGGAACAATTAGATAATTGATAACTCATGGAGTTTTTTTTCCCAATGTATTATTGATTTATTATAGAACTTTAGAAGATATAATTTATATGTTTGAATAATTATTTTCATATTTTTAGTGGAGCCATTAGATATATATTTAGATTTTATTAAATTGGCTTTAAATTTAAATATTTTTACATTGTTTATGTGAAAATTTTAATTAATATTTTTTAAAAACATTGGCGGGTAAACTCGCCGGTCCGCCATAAATCGGGGCGGGGTGAGATTTCTAACCCTATTTCTCTAGTTGGCTTGCCCCCGCTCTGCCCCTTTTTGGACGGGTTATTGACGGGGCGGGGCAGGTTGACCCTTTTTGCCATCTCTAATCAAAACTAACAGAAATATTAAAATTAATGTGTCTCTTTATCCGCTTTTTAAATGTGTTTAATCATACATTGAAAAGAATATCAATATTAACAAATACTACGATCAAATATATTTTTAACAAAAAAAAAATTTAACAAATAAAATTAAAATAAATTCTTTAATAATGTCAAGTATTATTCATATTTTAATGAGATTTAACTATTTTTAATCAATAATGTAAATTCTTATCGTAGTGATTTTGTTCTTATTTTAAAGCATTTAAAAAAAATTAATTAATAATTTAAATAATAAAGTAAAAGGTTTTTTCTTTTCTTTTGAGGGGAATAAAGTAAAAGGATTAAAATTAAAATTAAATAGTTTAAATGAAGAGTATAATTGAAAGACAATAAGTTAACACAAAATCATGTATTCCCTTTATATATAGGTATAAATGAATATTTTATTTTTTATGGTAGTGAAATGAATATTTTATTTGAATTACATATAAAATTTTACAAAAATAAATGTTAATTATATTCTATATTTTATTTTTAAAATGCCAAACACCAAAATTTTCTAATAATAATATATATTTTATTGCTAAACATAACATGGGAAAAAAGTATAACATGGTTTATTCAAAAATAAAAAATAATTTTTTTTTTTAAAAAAAGTATAACATTTTAAAAAAAAAAAAAAAGTCTGAAAAATAAATAAAGGGTAAAAAAGTAACTAACCCAAATAAGCCATACGAAGGTTTGGTAAATATTTTCTTAAGATCGATAGAAATATTAAAGTGTATCAAAAGTTCTTATTTCTCAATCCCTCTTTACTTCACCATCGACTTCAACTTCAACTTCAAAAATCTCACTTCAAATTTCAAATCCAAAACAAAACCCCCAACACAGATTCCTCGATTCACCATGGAAAGGCTTCAACGAATGTTCGCAGGTGCAGGTGGAGCCCTAGGTCATCCACCACCAGATTCCCCAACCCTAGATTCATCCGAGCAAGTCTACATCTCTTCCCTCGCTCTTCTCAAGATGCTTAAACATGGTAAAGTTTCGATCTTTAACCTATTCAAATCATGGGCTATTCAATTTCATAATTAGGGTTTTGTCAATTCGTTTTTTTTTTTAATCATAAAGTTTCAATTTTTAACTTAATTAAATCATGGGTATTTCAATTTCAAAATTAGGTTTCATTAATTGTGTTTTTTTTAACAATAATAGGTAGGGCTGGTGTTCCCATGGAGGTTATGGGTTTGATGCTGGGAGAATTTGTGGATGAGTATACAGTTCGTGTTGTTGATGTGTTTGCAATGCCACAGAGTGGAACTGGTGTTAGTGTTGAAGCTGTTGATCATGTTTTTCAGACTAATATGCTTGACATGCTCAAACAAACTGGAAGGTATTTTGTTTTTGAAATTTTGCTAAGATTACTGAATTTAGGGTCCGTTTGGATTGACTTATTTGAACTTAGCTACTGACACAAACACTTGTTTGAGCTTATGGAAATAGTTTATGGCATTGTTCATGAACGGTTTTAAGCTTATTTCCATAAGTTGTGACGTCAGGATAGCTTATGAAAACAATTTGACTTTATTTTATCTGTTGTTATAGAAATAGCATATATATATAAGCACTTATACGACAAGGGATTAATTAAGTTGTTTATCCAAACATTGTGTTATTCATGTTAGTTTTTGCTTGATTGTGTTGCAGGCCTGAGATGGTTGTTGGTTGGTACCATTCACATCCTGGATTTGGCTGTTGGTTGTCTGGTGTTGACATCAATACACAACAGGTTCTACTATGGTCCTTTATGTCTTGTTTCTGTATCTATTATTGCCCAATCCAAAGCATTTATGTGTTGCTTGAACCTAGGTAGTTTTGATTTGTGATTATTATAATTTTTTACGACATGGTTTGGAAGTTATTGATTTACTTTCATTGGTTTCTTTACGTGAATCTCTTTGACGTGAATAAACTTCTAAATGTTTCTGTTTTTCTATTTAAGTTTCTTATTTTGCTGAATACTCTTTTTGGTTCCTAATTTACTCTGTTTTGGAAAAGTTTTGTGGAAAGGACATTAGTTGATGGATTTCTTTTCGAAAATTAAAGAGAACAATATAGCATCCCTACTTTGCCAACCCACTATGTCAATCCTCATGTTGTAACTACTCTGACTTATGAACCTATTATCAGTCTCATCATAATTGCCATTGTGACTTTGGTTGTTTGCTCGTTTATAGCATATACTGCTGCCTATTGTATGTATTGTATGCTTAGTTTTCCCAAGAAGATTGGATCTGGGCTGCGTGCAGTCACAACCTTGTGGCTGCATGCAGCCAACCACGTATGTACCGTCCAATCAAGATCAGACGGTCCAGATTTCAAATTTGGTATTTTTGGCTTTTAAAAAAATAAAATCGGCAATGAACCTACCAGTCTCACCTTAATTGCCATGGGGACTTTGGTTGTTTGTTCGTTTATGGTATATACTGCTGCCTATAGTATGTATTGTATGCTTAGTTTCCCCAAGAAGATTGGATCTGGGCTGCATGCAGCCAACCACGTATGTGCCGTCCAATCAAGATCAGACGGTCCAGATTTCAAACTTGGTATTTTGGCTTTTAAAAAAATGAAATCGGCATTGAAATCTGGATCGTCAATATGTGGTTGACTGCATATGCAGTCACGCTGCACACAATCCAAATCAAAACAATGTGCAAAGTATTCTCAGTGCCAGCTTATCTGAAAGAGTACTGTTAAATGAGTTTGATTAATTTAAGGATTAAATCACCCATGCAAGTTATGCCGGTCCAGTGTAGTTGTAATCTTTATTTTTGAAGGGATTTTAGGTTCATAATTGTTAGATTTCGTCGGGGCCATTTAATGAATGAAAATCTTAGATTTCATCCTGATTTCTTAGAAAGTCAATATTTGTTAAGCATGCAAGCTTGCTCTGATCCCTCAAATAAGGAGCTCTTAATTTGAATATAAAATATTTTCCGTATTCAGTGGAAGCAAACCATTGTCTTGCTAATTGAAATTAGTGTCATGGAATGCACTGCCAAGTGCCAAGTGCCAACTAATGGCTATTTTATAAGAGAAATGATATTTGTACAACCATTTTTGGTGACTTTTGTGACAACTTTCTCTCTCAGACTCACATTATGTTTTTACTTTCTCTCTCTATTGCTTTTTTTTTTTTGTGCCAATACCTTATTTTCTTTGTAAATTTATGGTTGTCACAAAAGTTGTCATCCAAATGTTTGTTCAAATAACTCATTTTATAAACCAAAATTTTGAATTACGTGTAATCAAAGTTTTCAGCTAGGTCTATGGGTTAGAATTACTTGTTTCTAATTAGTTATTGGTTGGTGCTGCTGGTTAATACAAGTAAATTGCTCGTGTCCTGCAGAGTTTTGAGGCTTTGAATCAGCGAGCCGTGGCTGTAGTTGTGGATCCAATTCAAAGTGTTAAAGGAAAGGTGGTGATTGATGCTTTTCGATTGATCAATCCACAGACAATGATGCTTGGACAAGAACCAAGGCAGACAACTTCCAATCTGGGACATCTGAATAAACCATCCATTCAGGTGTGTAACTCAAACACTTTTTTCTTTTTCGATATGCATACTATTTTTTTGGATGCATTGTTTTGGACTTCTTTTTACTAGTTCTGACCTATCATATTGCCTCTCTTTAGGCATTGATCCATGGGTTGAACCGGCATTATTATTCCATAGCCATAAATTACAGGAAGAATGAACTTGAGGAGAAGATGCTGCTTAATCTTCACAAAAAGAAATGGACTGATGGCTTGACACTTAAGCGATTTGACACACATTCCAAAACTAATGAACAGACTGTTCAGGTAATTTTAAGATGCAGCGTGTAATGTGGGTTGTTGGCGGCTATCTGATTAATCAAACAAACTTGCTGCATAATTTTCTTATGCCAATTTTTAGATTTAAAAACTGACTTATAACATTCAAACTTATAATTCAAGTGCTTATGTATAAGCTATTTCAGTATTTCTATAACAAAATATAAAATAACTTAACGATTTTCATCTAAGTTTCATAATCTATCGGGAAGAACTTATGGAAATCAAGCTGAAAACAGGCCCTTGATACTAATAGATCTCAATTAATTTGAAATGTAGGAAATGCTGAGCTTAGCTACCAAATACAACAAGGCTGTTCAAGAGGAAGATGAGCTGACACCCGAGAAACTTGCAATAGCAAATGTTGGAAGACAAGATGCCAAGAAGCACCTCGAAGAGCATGTCTCAAATTTGATGTCTTCTAACATCGTTCAAACTCTTGGAATGATGCTTGATACTGTTGTCTTCTAGAGTTGTCTTTTTGGAACTTATGGTTAATCTAGCACGTTAAGGAGACAAGTTGTTATGTACAATTCAAGTTTCCTGATTATTCTCAGACTATATTTTGAATACAGATGTATTCTTTGGACGAGCTGAAAAGGTCAAGAAAGTATAACTTAGCACTTAGTTTCTTCGGTGTCTCCATTGATATTACTTGGTATACTTTAATTGTATTATTATATTGCAGGATTTTATGTTCAGGTATTTTTAAAATACCATAGAAAACACGTTACATAAAGGAATACTAACAGGCTCACCCTAGATTTGTAGTCCCCTGTGAATGTGAACACAAGCAAGGTCTAAAAAGCTACATTTATCCTGAACACAAGCAATGTCTAAACTAAGCTACATTTACCCTAATTATGGTTTTGAAACTAGGATGTGGGATAGGTTACCGGAACAGTAACTGCAGCAGGTGCAGTGTAACTGTTTAACTGAAACTGTTGGATCAATTTTTCATCATATTGCTTGACTTGTTTAATAGACGCTATGTATGCTAAACCAGGTAATTTTAACTGTTACTGATTGTCAACCAATGACATAACTATATTGAATGCACAATGCACAATTTCTAATAAAAGGTTTCTATGTTTAGTTTCTAAACTTGTGCCAACGGCACAAGTTAGCATTTTCCTTCTTTTAAAAGCCAGAAAACCCTGATTTGGATGTATTTTGTTTAAAATCAATTAAGCAATTCAAAAACTAGTACTAGTAAAAGGATGAGGATTAGATAAATGCGTTGTCTTCTGTAAAAAAAAGGAAGCTAAATTTGTAGTAATGCATGAACAACTTTAACAAGTACTTTTGCTTATTTTGGATGAACTCACCTTAAAAATTTGTGAAAAAAGAAATGATCTTCTTACATAATCTCCAAATTCCCATATATCTTCTTTTAACACAAGTCAAGAATATGGGTCAAGATCCTCTCCATTTATAAATTTCTCCATTTGTTACAATTTGGAGAGAGATATACACAAAAAATAAGTGGTGGGTCCAATCACTAAGTTGGTCCACCATCATTAATTATTTTTTTACTTTTTATGTGTCTTTATCTCTCTAAATAGAACAAACGGAAAAATTTATAAATGGAGAAGATTTTGATCTGGATTTATCCATCTTTCGTACAAAAAGAATATTATTCATACAACTTGGAGTCAAGCTCAAGGAATACAATTCAAAGGCAAACAAGTTCCCAAACTTGTAGCACAAAATACTAGTACTAGATTAACATTACAAAATATCGAAGTGTTAACCCATTCTTTAAACTTAGAAGACACAATTAACATATGATTGATATCATAAATAGTATCTCAAAATAACGTTGAATCGTCGTGATTTTTTAAAAACTTCACTTTATAATTTTTATAAAATCAGGATGGATCATTGTTATTTGTTATCAAACATACACTTGGCCTAAGGATATTTTTAATTTATTATTTGAAAGAAAAAAAAACCATGCATTCCTCGTGTATAGGTATTTTTTTTTATGAAAGATATAAGGTAATTTTTTCTCATCTTGTTTTTGAATTTTTCATATTAATTTTTAGAAAAAAAGATCTATTGTCTCTTCTTGTCCAAAACTCAGAATCTAAATGGACTCGTTACATTCAATCCATGACCGCGAAGACGATGACATTTTCTCCGACGCACTTCATCAATGCTCCGGCAAGGACCTACCGGAAACTTCCACCTCCGATCCCACACTTTCACATTCCACTCCGCCATCACCCTCTCCGGCCACCACACTCAGCCGCCGATCAATTCGCCTCAGAAATAACCAAACCTCCGATTCCGGCACCGATATTAATTCGCCTAATTCCACAAGAAGAAGCTTCCGACATAAGCCAAGGTGGAGGCATCTCAAACAAGATGAAAATTTCACCGCGAAACTCGATTCCGATGAAGCGCCTCAAGCTACTATTCCCGAAACAGAGGATACAAATGTGGAATCCACCGTAACTACTGCTACAATTGATGATGCAGTAAACGATTCTGCTGACTCAGCGCTGCGACTCGGTGATTCATCTTCGAGTTTTCTCGAATTGATAGCAGGATTGATAATTCAAGCATTAGAGTTTCAAATTAAGTTAATTTTCATGTTTATAAAATATCCAATGATTTTCATGTTTCGTTGTTGCTTATTCTTTATGGATCCTTTTGGGATAAGGAAATTGGGGAAAGATATTATCTTTGGGATTATGTTGAGAATTTGGAGTGTTGTGTTTGGATATATTGAACCATATGTTAGGAAATTGTATAAAGGGAATGAATCAATTTGGAGTGTAATGTTAAGGTTTGGATGGGGATTGTTATGGTCGATTTATGTTTGTTGTGTTTTGGTTGGTTTGTTGGTTTCTTCATTTGTGTTTAGTGGAATTTTGATGAAGTGTTTCGTGGAGAAGCCGATTCAGATGAAGGAAGTTTTGAATTTTGATTATACTAAGCTTAGTCCTGTTGCTTATGTTCCGATTATTTCGTGTGATGGTGTTGTTAAGGGAAAAGATTATGAGAATGGTGTTGAAGTTGGGAAGGGGATGATGATGGGTGAAAGGGTTATACCTACTAGACATAAAGTGCAAGTTACTGTTTCGTTGAGAGTGCCAGAGTCGGGATACAACAGAAATCTTGGGGTCTTTCAGGTGATTGCTTATCTCTATCTGGTTCATTTTGTTGTGTGCATGGTTGAATTGATGGCGAGTTTGGTGGAATCACTGTGTGCTTCCATGATTTTGGCAAAAGCTACAATTTTAAGCCTCAATAAAATCACACACTAATTTCGTCAGAAACACCGTCATTTCAAACATACACTAAATAGAATTTGGCTTCCCAAATTGCCATGAATTTCTTAGTAAAGTTTCATTTACTTTGTCATTATGTTGTTTTACTTCTTTAGCATCTTTTGTGAATTCAAGGAGTGAACCATCAACTTAGTCTTGGTCTCGTGAATTGTAGGAGTCGACAACTTGATCCATGAAATTAGTGGTATTCTAAAATGAAATTCTGAAATTTGAAATCTTCGATATTAGTAGTTCATTCGAGACAATTTTCGGAACTTAATCAACCGACCCAAGTAGCTAATGTGATTGAAATGTTTTAGTTTTAGGGATCATTCTGAAATTTTAGTAATTTGAAAGACTATTTTGCTTGACTACTACAATATCATGGATTGAAACAGTGATTCCCTCAAATTTAAATGTTTAGGGTACAAACTGATTTCTAGTGATACTCATTATCATATTTTTATGAGTTGTAATGCTTGCATACATTAATCTATACACGAGATACATATTTTTTGTGGTAATTTATTTTATTTTTTTTCTGATAAAGAAGGGCATTATTTGTATTAGAACTGTTGATATGATTTCTTCTAGTATACTCTTGTTGCATGCTGTAGAAATTGTCATATTTCTTTTTAATTTCGCATCAAACTCTAAGTCTTAGAGAAGTTAAAACTGCTAATGGTAATTGCAGTTTGCAGTTCAGAGTTTCCTGTTTCTTACTTTGTGTTTCTTCTTTGGCTTCTTTTGTTTTTTATAGGCCCGGGTGGATTTTCTATTGTCTAATGGTAAAACTATTGCAAGTTTGAGTCAACCTTGCATGTTAAGATACAGAAGCGAACCTATCCACCTAATCATGACTTTTCTCAAGATTGCTCCACTTATTACTGGCTATACATCTGAAACCCAGATTCTGAATGTCAAGATGAGAGGTTTTGTTGAAGGGAATATACCTACTTCGTGCTTGAAAGTGACACTTGAGCAACGACCAGAATATCAACCTGGTGCTGGCATTCCTGAAATATATGATGCATCTCTTGTTGTTGAGTCTGAACTTCCCTTTTTCAAAAGGATCATTTGGCATTGGAAGCTGAGCATATTTATATGGATCGCCATGATGACATTCTTGACAGAATTAATTTTTGTTCTAGTATTTTGTAGGCCTGTGATAATTCCAAGAACAAGGCAAAGGGTAGCATCTGCTCGCAGTCCTGCAACTTCGAACAATCTTCCGGCACAAAGTTGAGACTTCTGATTTGCATTGTTCCAGTGATTGAAGTAAGTTTTTGTCCAACAGTTTAACCTTGTATGTTCTGACACGTAACCTATATATATGTTTAGTGAGTAACCCTAACATCTCATTCTTTTCCCCCCTCTTTCTCTCTTAAATTTCATTTGTAATCATAATGTAAATTTTAATGCCACGAGATGTATAATATGATTTACTAATTTATATTGTAATATTGTGAGAAAATGAAATATAGCTAACCTGTTGCTTTGCCTATGAAGAAATTATTTTAGTCTATGATGTGCGACAAACTGTTCCTTAATGTTTGTGACAGCATGGAAATATTTGGAGTTAGTATCACTCTCGTCAGTGATCCATGGAGCTTTTTATCGTAATTGAACTTCTCCTTTCACCCAAACTAGTTTTTTGTGCTCTCAAATCTATTTGATCTTATCTCCTTGAGAGTTAAGAGCTTATCAATGTTTCTATCCAACTCTCCAAAACAATGTTTATTGTTTACTTTATGGTTCTTCTAAAACATTCCAACCTGTGATTTACATATCCTTTCATTTGCCCTTCATAAGATTTTCAAAACCCTTATTAAAATACAATTTAAGAACCAATTATTTTAAATGACTTAGGATGCCAATTTGTTATTTTGATTAATGGACATTCATTTTAACAAGGAGTCAATGGAGGGGCTATTGTAGGAAAAGGTCTCTTGCCTTGCAAACGTGGTGTTTCGTTGATTTCACTCACCTCAGCAAACAAAAATTAGAATTCAGAAGACTCATCTCTCAATTTTCTTTCTCTAAAAATGTTAGTTGTGAATTTCAGAATTTGTTAGCCAAGAGGGGGTTAAATAGCCATGACTTCAGGAGAAAGGGCACACATGCTTTTATTCCTGGACAAAGGTCCTACATTTCTTACAAATTGATGAATGATAAGAAGAATATGCTCATTTCATTTTCCTAAGTATATTTCAGTATTATATATATGACAATCCAAACCAGATCAAAACATTTAAACCCTAATACATGATGAAATTGTGGACACTCTTGGTCTTGGATTTGTTGTGGAATCATTTGACTCTGCTACGACCTGCTCCTCCTAAGGAAAGGGACAACCTTGGTGAGCTCAATCTTAGGGAGCTCATCGCACGTTGGCTTGTTTGTGTGCCTGATGAAATTGTAAGTCCATGCACCTACCAAAGCTCCTAGAATTGGTGCAATCAAATATATCCATAATCCTTTATATTTATGGTATAAAAAAGCAGGTCCTAAACTCCTTGCTGGATTCATCGATGCTCCTGTCATTGGTCTGTAAAATATAATTTCACACAGGCATAGAAGTTATAAATCTGCTTTTGCTTCCAAAAGAGTTATAAATTATGTGTACAAACTTCACTTAAAATTTTTTTTCAATTGGGTTTTTAGATAAGTTAATACCCCGCAAACAATATATCTATTATTATTGTAGACCCAATCGCAAGTCCGGCTAATTCACCAATCTGCAAAAAAAAATTTAAAAAAATATCAGCAATTTAAAACAAAATAATTTCACAAAAATATATAAACAAAATCCATGAAACAAATTAAAATTATTTGAATTATTATATGTTTTGATGCGCATGGCATGTGATTGCGTAGGTGTTGCAATGTAAATTTCTAATATTATTAAGTCGTTGGAACAAATAACAGACTACATAGATGACATTCTGCAGGGTACCATGACACCAACATGACAAATTTTAATATAGATTAAAAAAAAACAAAGTAAAAAATTATATATAAAATACGAATATGTATTCAAAATATCCATTAAGTATTTGATGACAATATGAAATGCATACCACTACTATTTTCAAGAATTCTTCCAATTTGTTTATTCCAAAAGATATCATTATATAAGTTTAATCATAAGTTGGTCAGTTTAAGTAACCAATAAAAAATATTTAATCAAAATGTTCAACCCCAATTTGTTAAACAAATTAAATCAAAATGCTGATTAAAAAAAATAAGAGCCAATAATTGCAAACTAATTTTTTAGCAAGAGTAGAAAACATTACCGCTCTGTTATCAGTGGCTACTGCAGTAACAACAAACATAAGGAAGAAAGTGCATATGAACTCGATTACAAAAGCTTGCAAATTAGAACCAGCTGGAAGTGTTCCAATGAAATGATCATCTTCACCATTAAATATAAGTCTGAGGGTTCCACTTGCTAATGTGGATCCAAGGACCTGAGCTATAATATAAGCTGGTACCTTCAACAAAATTAAAATGAATGAAAATTCAATAATAATAATAATAATAATAAGACAAGTTGATGCAATGAAGTGTTTTGTTTTGCCTCTAAAAAAAGTGTTTTGTTTTGATAGAAGATTTTTTTTTGTTACAAAAGATGGCATATCCCAAAGAGAAAAGAAAACTAAGACATTAAATAGACATGAAAGCTTCGAAAATACCATCAAATAAAAGACTCTGAAACTCGTTAGGGAAGTCTCCAAAATATGAAATATTTTGATAAAAGTTATCGTTGACAAAACATGTATATGATTTTTATAGCAAACATATGCACACCATTATTATATAAAAAATGTAAGCCTTTTCAATGCAATGATTTAACTCCTCTAAAATGAATAATTTAATTACCACTGAGGCTAGGTGCAAGTAGTGGGTGTGAGTGTTGTAAATTCTGAGATATTAAGTTCGATTTTTATTCATAATAAAGGGAATAATTTAGTTGTAGAAGAAAATTAATTAAGATATCTCACCATTTAAAAAGAAATTGAAGGATGCAAGATATGACCATTTTTTTAAGGACAAGGTTAAATCATTTAACTGATAATAATACACCGAATACATGTTGTGATTTTTATGAAAAGTTAAGAGCAAACTAAAGATATGGTCACACTTACTAAATGCAAGAAACTACAACCTTAACTAACATGAGAGTTGATTAAGAAGAATGAAAAAGATGAATACCATATAGTAAAATGACCCCAAAATAGAGACATTATTTTGTGGATGATTAAAGCTATCTTTTAGAGTTATTAGAAATAGTATGACAAACTTATAATCCACATGCAAGTTTTGATTATTAAGATATTCCTTCCAATTTTATTTTAGATAAGATAACCAAATCCATCCTTACGATGCATAAGATGTATTTCAACTCACCTGCTTGAAGGGAAATCTTCTAGTAGAAGCAAAAGCAATGGTCACAGCGGGGTTGAAGTGAGCACCAGAAATGTGACCAACAGAGTAAATCAAAACCATAACAGTGAATCCCCAAGTAAATGCAATTCCAGGAAGTGTTACTACATGATCATTGTTGAGATTCACAATAACAGCAGCACAACCTGCAAATATCATCATGTATGTTCCCACCACTTCTGCTACCAACTATATTCAATATCCAACAAAAACAAATTTTTTTGTAATTTCAAATTAAATTTTTAAGCTCTATATTAATACAATTAAATGATCCAAAAAGAGATTAAAAACTTAAGGGATGCCTTCTAGAGAAGGAAAGAAAAGTTACCTTCTTGAGAAGGGGTACAGAGTCTTTGATGCCCGACTCTTCATTGTTTTTTGAGGTATCACTGTTTACATCTAAAACTACCTCATGATGAATTTCATTGCTTTCTGGATTATCAGCCATCGTTTACAAAGAATTAATATATATTACATATATTTTTTATATGAAGCTGAAAAATGGTGCAAGAAAAGAACAATGATCTGCTTTTGTCAAAGAGTATTGTGCACAAGCTTGTGACAAACAACCAACGAGAAAAACTAATTTATAGGCACCCAAAAGTCCTAATATAAAGAGTTTTTTTTTCTTTTCCAATACTCATTATTTTTAACTATTTTAAAAGTTACTTTGAGTAGATATATAGTTTCTTAAACATTTGATATTTTAAGTTGAGTTGACATTCATCATGCGACAGCGACACAATTCATTTGTTGGAATAAAATATATATTTAACCTCCTTATATCATTAATTTGACAATACTATGATAACAACTCGAAGTCATGGTTCCATAATGTCTAAAATTCAAATTTTGGTTTCATTAGTTTGCGCATTTAAATTTATGCATAACAAATCCACTTTAATTGAAAATAAATAGTATATGGTTGAGACAAAAATAAGAAGAAACCGTGCTTTGCATTTCCTTTAGTTGTATGTACTACACATGGTTGCTTGCTTTCTGAATCTTTGAGGAATGAAGCACTCTTGGCGACATTAAATACATCCATATTCCTCTATATTCATGGTGCACAATAGCTGGTCCTAAGCATCTTGCTGGATTCATTGATGCTCCGTGATTGGCCTCTCAAATATATTTTCACTCACAAGTTGTCTTTAGCGACGGTTCTCCAACGGTCGACGAAATGAGTGTCACTAGGCCTCTTTGCGACAGTTTTGAAAACCGTAGTTACCATTGTCGCAAAGGGTATTGTGACTGTTTGAATTATAGCAAATGACACAATTTTTTTTTGTTTGAAAGGGGTGTTGCAACGGTTTGGAACTGTCGCAATTAGGGGACTTTCTTTAAAAATAAAATAATGAATCTGCTTTTTAATTGAATTTATAGCATGATTTTACGTAATTATATTGTTGTGACAAAACTAATTTCATTCTTCATTAAAATATGATTTGACGCACAAACTAAAATATAAATTTAACATTCATATAAAATGATTCAATAAAAACATAAACAAATGTTACACAGAGGTTTCTTGAGTTCCTAACATGAAAATTTAATTAATTATGTATAGATGGTGTCCTTCGCGAGAAAGTTTCTTGATCAACCCGATGTAAATGATTAGACTCAAAAGAAAGTTATACTCTCTGTGGTGATTTGAAGTCTCTCACCTAAAAATAAATCATAGATTATATAACAATCACTAATTGACAAAAAAAATAAGCAATAGAATCATCAATGACTAATGATATGCAGAAAACTAGTTCAAATTATGTATCAAATGTCTTCTTATTATAATTGAACTATCTTTAACAAATCTTTCTTTCATGACAACAAGGAGATCAACTTATGACAACATGGACAAACCAAAATGACATTACAAAAATTGGCGCAACACACACTACGGAAGAAAACGAACCATGCGAGGTTCGTATCTGAGTAATCTAGACTAATTTGCTTGAACTGATGTGTGTCGTTGATCGCATGGTACGAGTAGAAGAGAACGCCTCTAACTATTATGCGACTCAGGTTTGATCTTGTCGTATCAATTACAACCGTTCTCTTCGTTGGAGCAAACATTATGGCACGTGGATGGTGATCGTCTCTGTATCCACACCAGAATTCCTTATCCCAACTCCGTGAAAGTGAAGAAATATCCAAACATGCATTAACATTGACATATATGTATCAGACAACACACAAAAAAATATATTTAACTATTTAACTACATAATAATTTCATTATTATACATGAAACAAGCTCGCGTATCCAGCTAGGTGCTTCGTCTAATAACAACATCCATTATTAAGCTCCTTATACAAGTGAGCAAGGGAAGCCGCTCTCCATGCATAATTGTTGACCAGCTCAAGGTCACAGAAGAACTAGAGGTATATCACATTGACATAGGTGGCGGTCTTGTCAGTAAAGAGCGTGACGTCCACCAAGTAGAGCAGATAGATTGGGCAGCCTGTTCCCGGTTCAGTTGCATCTCATTATGTGTTGGTGGATAGGTATATATTCATGTATAACTATCCACATATGTATGCCATTGGAAAAATCAACTATTTTGGCACCGACACGTCGGAAGTCAGTTGGTTCAATGGATCTCGCATCGTTAACCAGAGATGGACATGTATGCTCAGGGATAGGTGGAGTTATATCTGAAGCATAAAAAGTATATGATTGATTAAGAGGAAAAATAGATGGAATAACTATCGAAATCTAATCCCAACACAACTTTCTCTATCTTGTCTTGGTTAGTTTACATTTGATCACATCAACAAAACACTTTTATAAAATCTGTTTAGAAATCCTGTCGATACGGGTGAAATCGAGCGGTCTCAATGTTTCGATAATTTATTTTTTATAAAACCGGCATAATACTTACTGATGTGCGGTGATAAACTAAATCCTCTTTATCAAACAGTGTCGTTGCCGGGGACTACATCAAATTAGATTAGGTTTCGCTTGTTTATAGTTTTTCTAAACTTGTAGATATTTTTCTTTGTTATGCTAAATTCCCCAGGCAAGCCTAACTTGCCTAGCGAACCAGACATAGCTTGTAAATATTTTTGTTTTCTTAGTTTTAATCTTGTTTGTTTGTTTTTAATCTTTATAACGCACTTGGCTACTAATTGTTGGTATAGTTGTTTGATTACTATGTATGCGAGGCAAAACCACCGAAGGTCAATTACTTTTTAATCTATGTTTCGTTTATGTTTTTTCATATGCTTGCATTAAATATTTTTCTTATGATTTGTTTTGATGCATGTTTAAATCAATCTCGATTCCTCAATTTACCAAAAGAAAAGGTGTCATCTAATCAATATAGGTTTCGTTTCTATGCTGATACATTGTAATACATTATTCATAGCCCAACTCCATTTATAAGAGTACAATTTATTACACAGAAAGATACTCACAGTTTTAACATTTTCATGTTAAAAAAAAAGGTTGTTTTAGACTACCTTTAAAGAATTTATCCAACAACCGATATAAAAATTAGTCACGTAAATAAATTTGCAAGAGAAGTAAAAATTAGCTTGTGATACCACTTGCAAATTTACTTATGCGACCAAATTTCGTTGATTATATTGAGCAAATTATTCACGTTTTTTCAAAGATAGCTTAGACCTCACTTAAAATTACATTAGGCAATATTCACAAAATTAAAAAAGACGAAGATAGGCACACTCAGATATTACATAAAACATATTGTTCAGTTGTAGAAATTATGGACGGAACTTGCAAGCAGTTTTGAGCTCGTCTGCAGGCTTGTAATCACCTGCAAATCCAGCGTCCACCCACGCAGAATAGCCTCCCCCCATGTTAACAATATGTTGAAATCCCTGCGTTTACCACATTATATCACATATATGCTTTAGACTTAAGATAAAATTAGTGATGCAGAAAAGATTAAAAGTTTTATCAAGATGATAGAAATAATCCTAGTTCTTTGAGAGGAATTAAAAATTAAGTAACGAGTAGCATGCGATACATTATAGTCATAGACTTACTGAATTATGGAGATCAACGCAGGCTTGACTTGATCTTCCACCACTATTGCAAGCCTGAATTAATTGTAATCCATTATAGTCACGCATCAACCTATTTTATGATGCTTGTATATTGTTTTATGTTTTAGAAAACTAAAAGGTTCTTACCACAACTAAGTGATCCTCACTCTTACATATTGCTGCAACTTGATTAACAAAATCAGGATTTTTCACCCGTCCTGTTGATCATTTGGAATACATAACATTACACGTATATATGTTATATATATGATTAAGAAATTACTACATGCATAATGTAATATTAATTGTATAACAAAGGCGAGACGATCTACACAGTCATTGGATTCAATTAGATATTACCTGCTTCTGTTTTGAACATATAGGGGACATTAATAGCATTCTCAACATGGCTTTTATTGAATTCCTCAACTGACCTAAACAAAAGGGGCAAAAGAAAGAAAATGACTTCAGTTAGGCATTCCTTTGAAAATTACAAATGAAGAAGGAAATTGGAGAATCACAATCCATTGTTAATTACCTCACATCAAGATAATTGTAACCAGATGAATGTAATAGATCTTTGGCAGCATGGACATCTAAGGTAACAACATTTTGATGACTGTAAATATTAGAAAAAAATTAGAGTTTAAATGAGACTTAATTACATCAATATATAACATAATATATAATGGAATGAAATATATTTTGAACACTTACTCCTTTGTGGTGTCCATTCTTTTCTTTGAAGTTTAGCAATGCAAAATCATAATTGTATGAAAGGTATTTATAAGTGAAAGATTAGCTTATTTGCTAAGGTTTTTGGGGTCTCTATAGTGTCGACCTTCTAATTTTTTTTTCTTTCTTCTTCAATTTTTTTTTGTGCAAGTTGTTGATTATATATATAAAAAAAAAAGGTCAACTCTTATCGTGCAAGCCAAGCATATGAAGTAATAAATATAATGAGGAAATGACAGTATGCACATATTTTCATTTGTTTATCTTGTGTTGAACAAATGATTATAAAAAATTACTAATAATGTTCTAGCATTTGATTCCGATGAGTTGACTATGATTTTAATATTTTGGGTTACGTTACGTAATGTTTTACGTACATATATCAATCCTAGCTATTCAAATAAGTGGAATCTGTTCATTTATTACTCCTTAACCAGTGCCCGGGGGCACCGGTTAGCAACACCCAATAATTATTTATTTTCAATAAAAATTTACTATTTTTAGTAACTTTAACGTATGCAATGTTGCATATGTTAGACAAACCCTTCATAAATTGCGTGTCATAAATTGAGAGAGAGAGAGTAGTGTGTGAGGATACCATGTAATGAGGAGAGGATATGGGATAAACACAGAAAACGTATGCAAACAGGTGGGCACCACCATCTCTATTTGTTGGAAGAAGTCAACAACTTAAATGAATATCAGTTTTTCTTTATGAGATCGGTCTTTGCAGTTGCAGACAAAAGATATAAAATCGAGGTGATAGACTTTTGAAGCGACAAATTGTATTTGTTCTTTAAAAACAATGAAGATACACAAAAATTGTTTTCATTATTATCATAAATACATTATCTCTAGCTAATATTTCATTTCTCTCAATTTGAATGGTTCACTTCAAAACCGAAATCTGATTGATGGAGCCTGTTCCTGGCCACAACATGAAAAACCAACGTTCCAATTCTTGTTGGAAAAAGTACTCACATTTAGGTCTAACACATCAAACTGAATTACCTCCCATGGAGGGAATCTATGAGAATAGAAAGCTAAAAAAAAGTCGCAGGAAACCGTGTTATCTAAATCGTGCAGCTTTCTTTACATATCAATTTGATCAAAGTTAATCGACATGTCCTCAAAACCGAAATCTGATTGATGGAGCCTGTTCTTGGCCAATCCGCTCATCATAGCAAGACCTGATACAAGGGCAGAAGCGATCCAGTTACATAACAAAATGTAAAAATAATAGTGTCAATATTTTAAGTAAAAAGTAGAAACTTCGAATTCGAAATAACACTTTTCCAACATTTAAAAAGTTAAATATACATTTTTTTTTATCATTTCTCAAGATAATATTTCTATTTTAGATTTCTTATGAAGTGCCCTAAGGCCACTCTTTAGCATTTCCGTTTGGTAAATTATCTGAGAAAAGTGACTTAGGTGGGACCATTGAAGTTAATGATTTCTTCTGAAAATCGTGTTGCGTGGGAATAGTTTATAGTTACTGATTTTCTCTTTTTGGGTCTGTTTTACTTTGTATGATCACTAACTATGCTATGAAACCATATCTGCCAGGAATACTTTTTAATTAAGCAATCTCAGAAACAACCAAAGACTATTCGACGATAAAGGAGAAAAATGAATTACAATGGCATATATGATTTGGTGTTCAAAACTTGTTATGATTTGCATAATCTCAGTGCCTGTGAATGTTGTGTAAAAGATGGAATAAAATTATACCTTCAATCATCTTGTAAAGGGATGACCACCATCCCTTGGAGGATATTTGGTGTTGGTTTAAAGATTCCTCAATTTCTTTATCATGTTTCCTTTCCAGAACACCCTGCAGAGTAATCAGAGCATCCTTTGTCTTCTTGAGAATACTATTCTCATCTTCTATTTTCAATTGCTGTAGGTCGTTCTGTGACGAAGTGAGAGTGACAGCAAGAGCAAACTGGGCCGCATAAGCCTACCGAGAAGAAGCTAGCCATTTTCTCTGACCATCCAGATGTTTGTTCTCTTCTCCTTCTGTCTTGTCCCCACCATGTACTAAGCTGCGTAAGTATTGGGCATTTGCAGCTCCTGTACTTTGCACCATCTTAGAGAAAGCACTACCCTCATTTGATAGCAGCTCGTTGCGGGTATCATATTCAAGAACCTTTCAAATATAAAGTTAGCATTAGTGCCACGTTGAGTTAAACCAACATCAGTTTAGGGGTTTACAGTCAACTTTAAGGCCTGTCGGCATTCATAACAACGACTTATTCAAAATTCCAAATTTTTTTACTAAAAAACTTCCAATGATATTGGCTTAAGACGGACAAGCATCATCAAATAACTTCTTATAGTCTCATTTCATCGTTCCAGCTATTGAATCATAAGAATCCATTAATGCCAACCAAATGTACTAAGTTTTTGAAAAGAAAAAAAACATTGCATCAAAAGAGCAATTTAATTAATATTGTTTACTTTAGTAAAAGTTACACCAGTGCCAAAGGATTAAAACCAATCATGAGTTAGCCATCTATATGGTCTGAACTTTGACTATTAAGTGCATACCTTGCCTCCATCAAGCAAAAGAACCCGATCGCAATCAATAATGGTGTTAAGGCGATGAGTAATAATGAGCATTGTACAGGATTTAAATTCCTCTGATTGTTTTCTGTATGAGGCATCTGTTCTAACATCAATCGCTGCAGTTGCCTCGTCTAGTACTAAAACCTTCGACCTTCGCAACAAAGCCCTGGCAAGACTCAAAAGTTGCCTCTGTCCAACACTGAAGTTCTCACCTGCCTCAGATACCTAGACACAACATACTTTCATTAGTGAAAAAAAGATAGACAGGTAAATATGTCTAGCACAAATTCTCACAATATGCTTAGTCAAATGCAACCACAAATTAGAGACGAAATCAGTCAATATTCACTAACACAATCGTGTCTCTGCCAAAGCACAATTTAGCAATTACCTCAGCATCCAGCCCCAAAAAATTCCTCCTTATCACATCCTTCAAATGTGCCCTCTCCAGAGACTCCCAGAGGTCAGCATCATTGTGTTCAGTAAATGGATCAAGATTAAATCTCACAGTTCCTATAAAAAGTAAGACAGCCTCAATGATATAACAGAGACATTTGGTTTTCATGTTTTAATATTATTTAGCTACAAGACACCAACTCAGAAGTCAAAAGATTCTCATGCTTCAACAATGCATGATTTAAGAGCTATACAATATAGACCAAATAAATCCCGATAGAAAACAAGCTTGAGCCTAGCCTAACCACTTGAGCATTTACGAGTATTTAGCATCAGTTTTCAATAATGAGGTCAAGTAGCTCAGAAAACAAGCGTTGCAGTTTTCAATCGTGCTGAATTTTTTAATTAACTTTCATGAAAAATGTGTTAATCCTTAGACCTTATCACTTTATAATTGGACTGTCGTACTAAAAGACGACAACATAAGAGATGATATCTTAAATACCCGAAAAGAGAACAGGAGATTGTGGTATAATGCCAAGAACTTTCCGCAAATCAGCCAGCCCAAACTTTGAAATATCACGATCATCAATTAATATTCTCCCTTTTTCCAATTCCACGATTCGAAATAGGGCATTTAACATGCTGGATTTTCCCGCGCCAGTCCTACCAACGATGCCAACCTTATCGCTTGGAAAAATTGTGAAAGATAGGCCATGAAGCACAGGAGGAAGTTCTGGCCTGTAGCAAAGAACAACTTCTTCGAATTTGATGGAGCCTGAGGAAGGCCACCCAGGGGGAGGGCGATTATCATCAATCACAGAAGGAGCCTCCGAAGACAAATCAATGTCCAACCCGCTCAACTGAATTTAAACTATTCTCAGCCAAACTTGCAAGTCTAAGCACAGTGGTGAGCAAGGTTGTAATATTCAAAGCGTAACTGAGAAGTAATCCCATGGTGGATGCAAATTCTTGCTGGTTCTCTGCCCTACTGTTCTGCATCACAGCGAAGGTTGCCGTGAACCATATCATGAGACCTCCTAGGGTTTCCAATCGGATTGCAAGCCACCGGTTTCCACTATTGTTCACCAGTGTGAACCGAATGTTGTTGTCCATGGATCTTCCGTTTATATCAGCCATTCGATCATAGGCTATGTAAGCACGAATAGTTGATAGACCATTTAGAGCTTCCCCAAATTGTGCATAAACAGGAGATCTGCTAATTGAATCCAATCGCTGTACTTCATGAGCAGTGCTCTAACAGCAAGAAAATAATTTGATTTATAATCTACAAGTATTATTCAATACAATGTTCAGGGATTCAACATATAAACGCAAGAAAAAGATGTTTATTATACCTGATAGTATAGATATGCTCGATAAAACAATACCAACAATGGCATTATTGCCCACAGGGACATTGTGCTTACAATCCCTATCAGAATGAAGGTCGAAAAAAGTTGTGAAATTTGATTTAAAAACATGCTCACAAATGGAGCCACATTGCGATCGATGTCACCTAGATCTTTTGCAAACCTATTGATGACCCTTCTGAGTGGATTTGTATGGAAAAAGACCATGGGAGCTCGTAAGATGGACTGAAGCATGGCTTCGTGCAATTTTCTGGCAGCATAAAGACTTGATATGATTAGCCAGTAAGAATTTGCTAGAGTCGTCAAAACCTGGTAAAGACGATTTCAAATTAGTATCTACTATGAGCATGCATAAAGCTCTGTCCATTATTTTGAGCAAAATTATTGACTGCAACATAATACGGATCTACTTGCCATTTTATGAGAAGAGTATTATACCTGACCAAATGATAGAGCTGCATATATGAGATTGTAGAAGCCGGGATTATAACCCTCTACCGCACTCTGATCAGTCCAGTGGCTCAACCATGTGCTACTTGAAACTCGTAACACTTCAGTTAAGAAATAGCATCCAAATAGTACTACAACAACCCAAGTGCCTCCTAATGCATTTTTGTACCTAAGGATTCAGAGACAATAAGAATCAAGACCACATAAACATACAGAAAGGCCAAGAGAAACATGATAAAATTAGCACCATATTCCCCTTCTAATAGATGCTCATTATCATGATTATCTATAACCTATATAAAGAGGATACAGAGTTTTTGTGTAGCTTTTTTCTTCTTCAAATTTTACCTTTCATTTAAACTATTTTATTTATAATTTTGTCCTACTTTATCGAATTAAATAACTGTATTTTAAATAATATAAATTTTGTATCTTGATTTTTTTTATAAAAAAAGTGAACATTCAGGGCAATGCATGCTAGTATGTATGAATGGCACATGGATAATAAGCCATATGAGCGTGAGTGCAGGTGCGTACGAGAGAACATCTGTGTGTTTCTATGAGAAACCATCATTTAGTATGTCATTACAGCAAATAGCTTCAAGTCTCGATATTTTGATCGATATTATACTTATTCATTTAATCTTGTTACCTCATTAGAACATTCAAACTGACAACACCTGTTTCCCGTTCTTCCTGTTTAATAAGGATAGATTTTCCTACTTTTGGTTTACTTTCACTCTTTGCAATATCATTAACTGGTTCATTGACCACTGGTTTTGAAGAGGACTTTTAATCAGTAGCTTCAATATCTACATTTTGTTCTTCATACTCCTCCATTTTTCCTGCATTTTCCATCAACTTTTGGAACAAAAGCCCCTGGCTGGAGAGTTCCTCAAAAGTCCCTTCCTCCTTCACCATACCTTCATGGACCAAAATGATTCTATCAACTTGTGAAAGGAAATGGAGCTGATTTGTAACAAGAACTCGGGTCTTCCCTCGTAATTCTCCTCTGATACATTTATCAAAAACCTGAGATGATACCGAAATGTACATTAGACAATGTTAAGACAGTATCTGATTTGCAAGCATAAGATGACCGAGACAACACCAGCAACATCATAAATTTACTTCAGTTGAGTTTTGAAGACTGAAGGAATAGAAATAACATTAAGTAATGCTGAATTAGCACGAGATGAAGTTAACCCGTCTAGCCACATGTGCATCCAGAGCACTTAGGGGGTCATCAAAGATGAGCACATCAGAATTGGAGTAGACAGCTCTAGCCATGGATACTCTTTGCTTCTGACCACCACTGATGTTTACCCCTCTTTCACCAATTTCAGCAAGATCACCGCCCTATAGTTATTAAGTATGTGAGAGAAAGAAAAAGCAAGGGCCACCAAGTTGTAAATAAAAGAATCAAATTAAACACCCATTGCATCCAATCAAATTCTACAACACTCACAGGTAGTAAATCAAGGTCGTGTCGCAGTTCAGTCACATCGATTGCCCTTTTATATCTTATTGGATCAAAGACAGAACCAAACAAAATGTTATCCCGTACCTGTAGAAATAAAGTTATCAGTCACCTCCCCATTTGAAAAGAAAACGATAATGATCAAATGGAATAGGATATACTCACACAGCTATATGGTTAATAGCATCCAATTAATTTTATAATGTGCATATACAAAACAAGATTCAATTCCGAACTTAGTGGATTAAGAACAACCTATTATTTTGTTATATAATGCAAATAACACTGGTGGTGGAGACTGCTAGAGACCAACCATCGTATAGGGTAACAGCAAAAGGCTGATTTTATATCTGTAGTTTTCACTCTCACGTGCTTAATTGCAATACAACAAAAGAAAGGGTTTATGCTATCATTTTGTAATCACCATCTTCAGAGTCTGTTTAGTGAATTCCTGTTTACATTTCTACTTGTTTTCTTTCTCAACATCTTCCCATCTTCTTGCTCCCAAGTTGTAAAAAGTATCAATTATTCTAAATAGAGCATATCACAAACTTACAGCTGCATTAAAAATCCATGAAACTTGAGGTACATAAGCGACTGTTCCTCTCATAACAACAGTTGAATCCACAATTGGAGGAAGTTCTCCAAGCATTGCAGATATGAGCGACGTCTTTCCTTCTCCTGTGCCGCCAACAACAGCAACTAGACTACCAACAGGAATATCCAAATTTATGTTTGACAATGTTTCTCTTTCTGCCTGAAGAAAGAAACAATATATCAGAGATTCTTTTTTGAGAAAATTCAAAAGCAAGATCGTTCACAATTCCTAATGTTATCAAATGAAAATAATTCTTACAAACAAGGCTTATTGGAAGATATCATTTTAAAGAGAAATGATAGGGTCACTCATTTTAACACACTCCAATAAACATCATTTACCTGCAACCGGTTGTTCAGGTTGCTTTAACATCAGTTTTATTTTTTAATTTTCTTTGTTTAGAATTTAAATGCAACATCGTCTTCTCACAAGCTCTGGTGTGCTTCCAGTTTTCATTTTTTCATGATGTATGTTATTTTTCTTGGGAGATTTTGATTTGTCACATCTCGTTCTCTGTAAGCCCCCCACCATACCCATCACGAAACTCTGCCATTTTCTGTGCATATCGTATTTGTCGCAAGCTCATGTGGTCGTCAATGTCATCTCCGTCGTTAGCGATCTAAACTGTTTTGGTTAATCTAAAATTGAATGGAAACATCTAATTTGTATATTAAGAATATTTGAGTTGGATTCTTGTCTAATTTGTAATGATACTAAACTGGGTTCTGTTTGTGTATAGAAGCTTTAATATAATGATACTAAACATTTTTGGTTTTATAGTTAGATAATTTTGATTGAAGATAAAGCTCCTGGTATTGGGTTCAATTAAAATTTGGGAATTGCCTCAATGTCTTGGTTGATCGGAACAGAATTAATTTAATTTGGGAATTGCAATTAGATAAAGATTGGTTTTAGATCTGTTGATTCGTTTGTAGTTCTATTTGGAATTGCAGCAATCAAATTGAAATGTTTAGAGGTTGGAAGAGATCCCCCTAGTTACTGGTTTTGAGAAAAGAAGGCTAAAAGTTAATCCAAACATATAAAATAATAAATAAATAAATGATGAAACCGGTAAAAGGTGAAGGAATAAAGAATGGTGATTAGGTGGCTAGTTATTATTGGAGTGTGTTATAAGAGTATGTTAAAATGAGTGACCTTAGCATTTCTCTGCATCTCTCATTTTAACACAGCACTGAAATACAATTAATTTCAGTTCTGTCTCAGCAAGATGAAAAAAATGACAGAAAGCAAATAGGCAAAACATGTATCTTTAATGCAAGTAGTATCTCAATATATGTATATTCACATAATGATAAAATATGCAATCAAGTCATAACAAAAAGATTGTGGACCTTTGCATCCCAAGAAAAGTATCCATTCCTGATCGAGATGGCTGGTAACCCTGGCTCAATAGGTGGATTCGGTTGAAGTGTTCTCTCTTCGGCTAAGAGCAATCCCTCCAGACGTTTCAACGATACATTTGCATTAACCACCTTTAAAACAAAATGAAGAATCAGGCCAGTGTGAACTCCACTACTGTATTTGGCAACATTCATTCATATTTACGAAGACAACGATAAATCTAATCGAGCTTTATTTTTTCTTTTGTATGGCAATTTGGTGAACAGGTTAACTCTGGTCTGTTATTTTTGAAAAACTGTTGGAAAATAAAAAGAAAAACAGAGAGAAAACAAGAACATAGGATAAGGCGTCCTGCTGTGAAAACTCAGAAAATTGAAAAGGAGAATAACCTGAGTAATAATATTAGGAAGCATGATGAGAGGAAATCGAAGCACAGCAAACAGAGAAAGCGATGTGAAAGCTCTTGCAGGTGTCAAATCCCCTCCAAGCAATGTGAACACTCCAAATGAAATCACAGTTACGAAAACTGGAATGGAATTTAGTATAAATGAATTGCACTGCAAGAAGAATTCGATAAAGGGAGGAAGTCAAGAAGCAATACCAGGAAGAAAAAATTATACCTACAGGTTTTCATGATTAGTATTAGTTTTCCATGCTCAGTTCTAAACACTAATATTTCAAGAAATTGCAACTCTTGCTCAGTATCAATCATTATAATAATCCAGCATTATAATCTTTATAGCCTATTGTTTGATTTGGGTTTGTGTGAAGGGGTACCCTGTACCTTTCATTGAGATAAGTTTATTTTTTATTTAGATATCATCCAACTTACATCAAGTATTTTAACTTTTTTCATTCCTTTGTGTTGAGAGTGAATGATTGATCAGTGAGTTGCATGACCAAGCAGCTAGTTGATATCAGCTTTGGAGGAGGAAAGACATTGATGTAGGTTCACCTTAAGGGTTTCCCCTTCACAATAGAGAATACTCTATTCACAATTACAATATTCAGAAGATACTCTCTAACATTTGTGTTTTCCTATTTATACACACTTTCCAACTAATCCAAATAACTAACTAACTAACTTCTCTAACAACTCATAACTACAATCCAAATAACAAACAGACTAACTAATTATTTTAACAACTAATAACTACTCTAATTTCCCTTTATTCTGTAATCCTAATACTTTCACCAAATCCCTACGAGGTCCTTGAATCAGTTATCTTAGTAACAAGCTTGAGGAGTAGTATTGAAAATATATTATAATCCTTGTATTTCTTTTACAGAATTGTAACTGACATATCATATTGTATCATATGATGTAAATAGAAATAATATCTTCCTATTTATATGAAATCGACTCCTTTATGTAGTTGAAACACACAGTTTCGCAACATTATGATTTTGTTTTCTCTAATTCAACACTATTATTTAGGTATTATTATGATTTACTTTCTGACTTCCCTATTGATGATTAGGAGTCTTGGTCTTTTGTGTCTAGCAAACTATTACCAAGTTACTATCCAGATTTTATCAATAATATTCAAAGCATTTATTATTTTTGTTCTCTTTTTTTTTTTCTTTCTTTCTAAACCCTATAATTTGAACAAGGTCCACAAGAGTCCAACCCAAGAACAGTTGAATTCTAATTGGTCCATGCAATGCAATACAGAAATTGGTTTCTTTAGGGTAACAAAAACATATCTATGCAAGGAAGCAAAGATAAATAAGATGCAAAACAAATAATTATTGGAACATAAATATATTTAATTAGTATCATTCCATACCGCTCCAAGGAATGATGCTTTTCGAAACCATGATAATTCATCGTTTCGTACATTCAATACTCTAGACTGGAAACTACTCTCCCATGCATAACATCTAAAAGCCATGTCCACATAATCAACAAAAAGAGTTAGAACTGAAAAATTTATATAAGAAAAATATTATCATATAAACAAAAAGTTAATAATTGGTGGAAAAGACATACTTGACAGTGTCCATAGCACCTAAAGTTTCATTCATGAGACCGATTCTCTTGTCTGTGCGTTGTAATCCTTCCTTAGACAGCTTCTTCATTCTGCTTATGATTAATGTCTGCATCCAAAAATCATGTCATTATTCATGTTTTTAGCAAGACCGTGGATAACATGCCAGAAGACCAGAACACAATTACAAATCTACATTATTAGCTAAAGATACTTATAAAAAAAGGAAATTTTAGCTAATGAAAGATACTTATTTGGTGCTTCAAAAATGAAATTTATATCAGAACACCTCATTACCTTGATGGGATGAGACTGACAATGGAATCGAATCAAATGTAGGGAGAGAGGAAAGAGAATACATACTAAGAGAATAGGATGCACTGCCTTAATTTATTTACGCTTCCCGAGAATGTATTTATACTAAAAAAAATCATACAGTGAAAGTGTAGAGTAAATTAAGTAAGTGAACGCTTGTACCTGTAATGGAAACATAAGAACTAGCAACAAAGCACCAACAAGGGAAGCAACACCTAGTTGTTGGTAAAGAAGAACCAGAGCAAAAGTAATTCGAAAGGGAGCTGACCACAAAGTGTGAAGTGATTGGCATATTTGCTGTTGAGGGGAATAAAATAATAACAAAGTTAATTGCAAGGAGGCAGTATTGCAACGCCAAACATATTATTGAGAAAAGTTACCACACAAAAATTTCATTAAGTTGTTTACAAGAGAAATTGTATGAATATCTCAAAGATTTTGGGCTCCACGACCATCTCCATACAATAGTACAATTTCCCACAGTAATAATATATTCATTTCTATTTACAAAACAGGTTTACAATAAACTAGGTTGTTTTCTCTTAGTGGTGAAGTTTTGGTTTGTCCTTCCACTCTAGAGAATCTATGATTAGTGGGATTACAAGTCTCAAAAGAATACAACATAGTAAAAGTTATTTGACAACTTTAATAATAGTTCATTGACAACAAATAAAATAATTGATCAGTCAAGTAACAATTTGTAGCTTGACCATTGCCACCATCAGACGTGTAATTTAAAATTTCAGTTTCAAGTAGGGTTTTGTTTGATATAACTGGTTACTATGTTTCCAACTAAAACCATTTATTACATACAGATGCATGTTACTGTCAAATCCAGTATCGTCCCTATTTAACAGCTTCCAAGTCAGGCGGGTCTTTCATACCAGTCAGCAGCAGCAATTAAATAGACATCAGACGATAGGGAGGAAATCAGAACCATACCTGAAGTGACTCAGGGTCAGTAGTCATCAAATTGGTTATTTTTCCAGATGCAAATTCTTTTCGCGCTTCATGAGTAAGCGTTAGAGACTTGCGAAATACTGCAGCCACCTACAAGGAAGAAAATTGGAACACCAAACTCACAGTGGTAAGTGCAGCTGGGTGAGTATGAATATCAATTAAAACATGCAGAGCTACTCCTGGCACAAGATCGTGTGACTCACACTGCCAAAAATATTGACATTGAAGCCAAAACATGAAACTAAAGCTCCACAATCTATACTTCAAAGATGCTACTCTTAGACTCTTGTTCAAGAAATGAAGCTTTAGGCAGCGCTTGTCTCATTGTTTTGAAGGAACATGGAATTTTATTGGGATAGAAGAAAAAAATACCAGTGTTGATCTCAGACGATAACCAACATGCATGACATTCTGAAAATATTGGGCTTCACATAACACCCCAAAGACCTACCAAACAAAATTTCAGACAGCTCTTGGTCAAATCTTCAAAACAAGCAGTAATATCATCAAACAGAGAAAATAAATAAATTAAGCATCAAAATTGTTGTTTTCGCAATGCATTCAATAAAATTAAAATATCAACAAACAATATTTAATCAGATTTGTTTCATACCACACCGACAAATATTGAGAAGGCATAAATGTAGCCCATTCCAGCTGGATCGCCATTTTGCATAGACTGCAGACAATTCATGATAATAGTGAGGTATTCAGAGAAAAATAGTGCTAGTGTATGTAATACATTATGAGCTGACTGCTATTAATCTTGTTCTAGTGGTACGTAACAGATCAGAATTCAGTAAAAGAGTAACTAACCTGTAGAAGCTGGTTCAATATAAGTGGGCCCGTAAACTGGGAAAGATCATTGCCAATCTACATATTGCAAACAGGAGAGCAAATAATTTAGATGTAAAATTCTTAACAGTTCAGTCAGGCGAAAGCGTCACTCCAAATCATCAAAAGCATATCTTCCCACAGATTTCATTGGAAGTATAGCATCAAAGATAGCCGGTAAAAGTCTGAACAAACGCATAGCGTTGCAACCAGCAAATGATTAGATGTCAGTTGCGTCTAACACCATCTTTTTAAGTTGATAGTTGATTGATATGACAGCACCAACTTATTTGATGAATATCATTTTTAAGAATCATTTAGTGAGGCAGTAGATAAGTAAGAAAACTAATCACCGATTTAAACGAAAGTTTTCTATATATAACCTTGCAGGACCATTAGGACACCGTATTTAACTGCAGTACACTCCAATGGATCCAAATATGTGGCAAACTTCTGACTAAGATGTGAACATAAATTACTCCTAACATATTCATGTGAATAAGGAGTTGATTTATTCTCCTTATTATATTTATTAATTTGTTCCTAGATATAAGGACATAAATCAGAAATTGATTTGTTTCCATTATATGTAATTATTTAGTGTAATTATATGTATAGC
>Ga0315915_1000105_pt1 | contig 60748 bp, 38 predicted proteins | sample MpolbnodulesMG_FD_207738 | JGI IMG/M metagenome (GOLD analysis project Ga0315915, IMG submission 207738) | Medicago polymorpha root nodule microbial communities from Los Angeles, California, United States - branched nodules | ecosystem: Host-associated > Plants > Roots > Nodule | place: USA... | reverse complement strand
CAAAAATTAACATTGATTCAGTTTTTCTTTGTGGGTTTTTGATGTATTGTTTCTCTGTGTGGAATTTTTGGAGAATGTGGTTTTTAGTTATTGGGAATTAGAAGGGGTGTAGCTTTTTGGGGGAGGGGGTGTAGGATTAACTTTTGTAAGTTTGAAATAAACGTTTAGTTCCATAAAGTTTAATTTTTTCTATATGGGTAATTTGTGTTTTCAACTATTGTATTAAGTTTTTTTACAAGTGGATCTTAAATTGATCTAAAATTAAGTGAGAGTGTAGAGATGGGAAGATAAGGCTTGTAAACACAATACTCTCACCCTATGAAGTATGGACACTCCTCAGATTAGGTGTGTCCCGGTGTCGGACACGCGTCGGTGTCTGACACCGACACATGTGATTTCAGCTACATATGATTTCAGCTATTGTGTTAAATTAGATGGTGGTAAGTTGGAGGATTGGGAGAAAAATTAAGTGAAATGTAGAGATGTAAAGGTAAGGTTGGAAACACAATATTCCCACCTAATGCCCAGTTTGGATAAACAACTGTAATTAAACAATTTATCATATATGTGCTTATGAATAACCTATTTCTATAACAAATGATAAAATTTAGTCAAACTGTGTTCATGAGTCAAGAGCTTATGAAAATAAGCTTAAAACATATTATGGACATGTCATAAGTTTTTTTCATAAGTTCTTTTGAACAGTGTCATGTCATGGCTAGTAAGTGTTTATGTCAGTAGATAAACTCAAATAAGCCAATTCAAACAGAACCTAAGTACAATAAGTATATGGAATGCAATTCTAACTTAAAGATGGAAATTAGAGGAGCATACAATGCCGCAATTCATTGTTTTTAGTACCATGGATCCTTCATCCAAAGTTATGAAAAGATAGAGGAAGATGTAAACAATAGGATCTAAGCGGGTTGATGAAAAGGAGGAATGTGTCCTGTGTAATACTAATAAGCAGCTTAAAAGTACCACTCCTTCCTTGAGGAAAATTTTACTGCACACAAGACTTGTAATCCTGCATAAATATCAGTATGGATGGTACAAGAAGGAAATTTAGTGTTGTAGCGATGAGAATCTTGTATTGGATTAGTGTCTACAAAGAAAAATAGGAATAGAAATTTCAATGATTAGAGAGAGTAGCCCTCATTGTAGAAAACATGGCAGAGTCCCATCTTAGGTTGTTTGGCATGTGAGTAGAAAACCTATATAAGTAGTAAGAGATAGAGGGAGTCCAAGAAAAACTATAGGTCAAATTATAGAGATTTAGAGGTAAATAATTTATCTTGGAACTTGATGCATGGAAGGGGTTTATGGTATCAGTTAATCTATGTAGCCGACCCCACCTTGTGAAAAACTGTTTTGGTTGTTGCAAACAGATTGAGATAAATTGCTAATTTTGAATTTGGGGGTATATTACACATGGAATACAGATGATGAAAGACCATTAGGCCTTTTGGTTTGATGGGGCTATTCGCTGGGTAATAAATAAGTGGATTCGGTTAAAGGTGGCACAAACACCTTTAAAATGCTGGGGATAGGATCTAAGTAGAGTGGATCAAATAGAGGAATGTTTCATGTGTACTAAGAAACTCAGAAGTACTAATCAAACCTGAAGGAAAATTTACTGCTCAGCTACAAGACTTGTAATATTGCATGGAATTGAATATTGGATGGTATACAACCAACAAGAAAATTTAGTGCTTAAAGATGAGAATCTTATAACGGATTGCTGGCTACGAAGAAAAATATGGGAATAGAAGTTGAATGATTAGAGAGAGATAAGGTAGCTCATATTGTAGAAAACATGTTAGAGTTTCGGTCTTCGGTGGTTTGGGCATGTGCGGAGAAAACCTGTATAAGCAATGGTTAGGAGTGTTGAGAAGATAGAAGGGAGTCATACAGTAAGAGATAGCGGAAGTCCATTAAATTGTTGGTCAATCCATAGAGATTTAAAGGTAAATAGGTTGTCTTTGGACATAGTACGTGGCAGGCATTATGGCATCTTTTAATTTATATAACCGATCTTATACTTAGATCCTATCCCCATTACGATGCAAAGGTGGCATAGACACCATTACTTTATATAGTCTTTGGGTGTGTTACAAGCTAGTGTAAGTACTAGGAACGGGGAACCTCAAGCCAAAGTGCTTAAATTTTAATAATAGGTTTGGTATCATTTTCTCTCTTCCCCACCCTAAAAACTGTGCCAGTTTTCAACTTGAGTATTACTCTGAAATGTCTAAAAGCATAGGAGGTGCCTTTGTTCTTATTTTGATATTTTCACAATTCATTTGCGCAACAAAGATCGGTACTTTTAGCTGTTTACACTGTTTAATGTTTAATATCCAAGTTTTGCTTTCCTTTGCATTGTAATGATGTACCTTTTTATGTTCTGGTATATATATTGTATTACTACTTAAAATATGAAGTACTTGTTTAGTTCCGAAGGTTTAATTTAACATGAGTGAAACATGATTATATATTTCAAAAAGTCCCCTGAAGTTATGTATAGAATTAAGAATTCAAAGCTCCATTGTACCTCCTGTTTTGCCTATATTTGTAAAAAAAATTCCTTGTCTCTCTAAACTGTGGTATGTATTTTGATTGAATCATAGGGAGAAAGAATTAGCCGCTGTTAAGATAAATGCAGCAGATGTTGATATAATTGCAAACGAACTAGAGGTAACTTCTTCAACAGAATGTACTGAAATCCATCTAAAAGTTTACATTCCAATCAATTAACATACTTTTCTTATACAACAGTTGGACAAAAAGGTGGCTGAAAGGACCTTGCGTGAGCATAAAGGTGATGCAGTCGCTGCCATTCGTCATTTGCTTCACTAGTGTGGTAGAAACAAACAAGGGCAAATGTTTCAGAATGTGATTTATTTTAGCTTATATTTATTATTTTGCATTGAAATTTGAACCTCAGTGTATACTATGATATGGTATGAGATGATATGATATAGTTCATTGGAAATCTGAACTATCCCTCAAATTTTCTGGTCCAAAAAAAGTTCCTATTATCTTAATGGTGAAGCATGGTGCTTCATGAAGATTCCACCAAAGTTTCTCATCTACGTGTGCTTGCTTGTTGGACATGTAGTTTGTCATCATCATGCCCTCTTGTACTAGTTTCCACTCAAATGTGACAGTCTTCCATGGTTTTGTCATTCCATACTTTGTTGTTTGTTGGGCAATCCAACTATTTTATTGCTCGCACTTTAGTTGTGATAAAATCTCAAACCATAGTCCATAAAGAAAAATTATCTCAAACCAGGTAAGTACCAGGTGTTATAATTTTAGAGAAAGGAGTTTGTATTCTTGGAGCAAAGGAACAATTTGGATTAGATGTTTTTTATTTGAATTTAAAGTGTACCTTCTCTAGGGAATTGCTCTATCGGCCCCCACATTGCTCGAAAAAGTCCCCATGTATCAGAAGATAATTTCCGATGCCACATTTGATCGGCATTTTTCAACTAAAACCTCTTGGATTCTACGTTCAGATAGGCCTTTTTTCAGGAAATGAGGGGATAAAATGCAACCATCCATTCTCTAATGCTTGAAATTTTTTGCAGCGGGTTTATTTTAAGGCTAATAAATATAAAGTCTACGGAACATAACTTTTTTTAAGCTATACTAGACTGCTAAAAAATAGAACTAAGATTATAGATATAAGTGAAGCGATGGCCCTTGTCCTAGACTAACTAAAAAATAAAATTAGAGATGAGTTGGGTAGCTACTAATTTATGATAAATATTTATAATTTAATTATCTAAATACTAATATAATGAAGTGATGGCCCTTGTGTCCTAGACTAACTTTTCGATAAACCTTCCGCTTAATGTAAAACGACTAGAACGTTGATTATCAACTTCTTCATAAATCAATGAGGTGGATTTTATCGGCTAAAATATTGCGCCTATAAAATCCACCTGAGTATCAGCTTCCTCGTAATAAATCGATCAGGTGAATGAGGTGGATTTTATGGTAAAAAATATTGTGTCGAGGTTAATGATATCGTGCCCATAAAAATCCACCTCACGATTTGGAGAATTGCTTATATTCAGAACCACCTTAATTGTTGGCACGTAATTACCGTTGCACCAATAATGGAACCCGTGACTAACCTAACCTCATTCACCTCCTCCACTTTTACTTCCAGTTTTGGCTTTGACTCAACCCCAACTAGTTATTATCATTTTAGAATTAGTGTTTGAGTTTTTTCGCACAATAGAATATTTCAAATTTCAGATTCAAATGATGCACCTGGACATGACATTGCTCCTCCCAGCATCTGGCAACCTCCGCCGCCGCCGGCCACTGACGACTAGAAGGATGTCCTTATTCATACCCTCACGGTCAGCAATTTAAAGTATATATGATGGTTCATGGATGGGACCTACTTACGCGTCGATTATCTAAGTAACAGCGATACTTCAAGTTAAATGTGTGTCCAATGGTTGTCAATGCCTAACACCGACCACATATAATTACATTAAATAATGTCATTCATTTTCTCAAAATTTTATTGGACATGTTAGTGTTCATGTACTGTGCACGGTGTTTATGCTTCATATTTGATTATTGATGTCATTGTAGGAACTCTGGCCAATCTATGGGTTATGGTTTTGTAAAATTTGCAGCCAAGTTTGAGTAGTCAAGGCCTATGAAAGTGATCCCATTGATGTTTTTTTTACAGACAGACCCATCCGATCGAGTTGAACCAATTACCGAGGAAAACCCAGAAGGTTTGTCTCTTTCGAATGCTATTGGTTATGCTTTACAATTTAGGTATGCTTCCACCTTGGGTTCTCTTGGAATTAATTTGTTGTTTACTAACAAAAGCTTGGAGGAAATTCAGCTTTTTTTTTGTTTATCAAAATGATCATTAAATCGCTTGTTTTGATAAAAAAAAATAAATGATGAATGTCCTTCAAATCTTTAATCATTTGCATAGCTTAGTTTTGCGAGGTTGATTAGTAATGTTAGGCAATGATATGACTAGATCTATACCATGTCTTTCATTTTCTTCTGAAATTTTTCTGAGATTCTTGTAAGGTTGATGGAGATGATATGAAGATGAAAAAGAGGAGAAGAAGATGAAGAAAATCTAATGTTTATGAATTAAAACTAACGAAAAAGCCAAAAATATGTAACGGAGAGAAGTTAAGGGACCAAAATAAATCGAATTTTAATTAAGGGATCAAAGCGATCCTATCTAAATAGTTAAGGGACCAAAAATGCAATTTAGCCTAAAAAAAATTCACAAACCTCTTCAAGTTATTGTGGATAAACAACAAGGATAATGGAACTAAAAAGTGTCAGTTCTATGTCGTAAAATGAAAGCTCTTTTGTTTTCTTTACCTTTTTTTCTACCTTTTGTACAATTAAAAGGGGTACAAACATTTTCCATATAAAATTACATTACAAAGAAGAGAATAATAAGAAACTCATTCACAAGACTCCAAACACAGTGCAGCACTATTCAGTTTAAGATCTTCTATGATAACACAAAATAACTACAATAGTTTGGCAAGAATTAATGTTGTGGAGCTTCAAGACCAGCTGTTTGTACCAACTCATCTTCTCATGAGGAATGAGTTTGTAAGGTATGTGCAAAAGAATCCTTATACATCAGCCCCCGCGAGTGACAAAAAGAAAAAACTCTCAAAAGATGGATCGGCTAGGACTCTTTTTGAGTCTTATCCCCACCAGCAGATCTGGCTGCTTGGAACTGAATGGCATACCGTCTTTGAAGTTCTTTAAGCCTTTCCAGAAGTTCCTGGAATGTTGGTCGGAGAGCCGGATCACTGATAGTAATAGACAGAGTTGTAAGTTAATAGCATATTATGACCAGTAATGTTTAATATGAAAAGTATGTGAAGTTGGTCTTTAAATAAGTATCCATTGAAAGAAATATGAAAATCCATGTTAAGTATTTTTTTTTCTCCAAAGGTTGATAAGATTTGAGTTTGGAAATTAAGAGCAGTCAGAAAAATATAAACATGTTAGAAATATAAGAGTTTCAAGAAATCGCACGTATGCCAACAACTCTCGATAATAGAAGCCCACTGTGGATCAATATTTTCCGGAATTTCTAGCCGATGGTTCATAAATCCTACAGCTCCAATAACCTGCAAAAGTTAGAGAAACTGTCATTAATGTATATACCAGCCAAGCTCAAAATAGACAGTGAAACATTTTGGAACCAGAGATGACAATAAAAACTGCCACATTATATTGATCCATTGTGCAGTGGTTTTTCATTTAATACGCTTAACTATTACATCACTTTGTGCATCGATTTAATTTTATAAATTTCTGTGGTTCATGTACACATGAAAGTGAAAACAGTACCTGCATTGCATTGAGAGTATCCCAAGGGATTTTTTCTGTTGCAAGTTCCCACATTATCACCCCAAAGCTGTAAACATCGGACCTGAATTTCCCAAGCAGAAAAAATAGATATCCAAAGTGGAATTTTAGTAACAATACAAAATAAAGAGATAGAGCAATTGAGGGTATAAAAGCATACGCACTTCTCATTTGAGGGTTCGTTACGGAGAACTTCTGGTGCCATCCATTGAGGCTACAAAGCAGAAAAATGCAAGGAGAATCAGTAAGATATTTTCACACGCCGGCAATTTAAAGGGACTAATTTCAAACAGATCTAGTAAGACATAAAAATATAAGCCTACCGTTCCTTTTCCAGTCTTAGTCTCGAGATAGGTTTCATGTTTGATACGTGAAAGACCAAAATCACCAACCTGTTCAGCTTAGATATGAATAAGTGTATCTAAGTAGGAAAAAAAGCTATAATTCAACATATGGACAATTAAAAGAAAAGTGACAAGTGAGAGACCTTCACAGTCCAATTCTTGTCAACTAGAAGATTTGAAGTCTTTAAATCTCGATGGATGATGGGAGGGTTGCAATGATGAAGATAATTTACACCTCGTGCCTGTAGAAATAGTAAACATCGGCGCCATAAGAATGAATATCTATCTATGAGATTTTGTTAATAACTCAGTTTAAAATCACTCACAATATCTACCGCCATGTGAACTCGTCGTCTCCAATCAGGTTTGGACGTGTTTCTCTGAAGCAAACGAAATAAGCTTCCGCTGAATTGATAAAAACACAAATGAATGCAACAACTATCAAAATTGAGGAATATGGCACAATAAATTAGAATCAAAATACTCATGACATATCAAAATTAAGTTCAGGACGAACCGTGGGAGAAACTCTGTTACAATGCATAGACGCTGAGGTGAAGTCACTGCGCCCATAAAGAGAAGAATATTTGGATGGCGAAGTCTTTTCATGAGAGACACCTTTACACAGAGTATACACTCAAATCAATGTTACACAAAGTAATCAAAGAGAAAAGTACAAGGGCAACGGAACAAGTTCTTGTTTCTTACGCATATAGCTCTACATTGGCCATATTCTAAGATAGCAATGTAACACAAACAATATACTCTATATGTCGCTCCATTATTATGAATATGAATTCGGTATCCCTCCAATTACGAAACAAAACAGTTTCAATTTACTACAATGTAGTCCAGGTTAACCCACCAATACAATGCATCCACGTAATCAAAATATATTGAAGTCTAATTAAAGTAATTGCAAGGGAAAGGATAAATATGAGTGTATGACAAGAACAGAGACTCTCTCTGGGTAGCATGAATGAATATTTTATCAATCTATTTTGGCTAAGCGAACACAATTTTTTGCTTAACTAAAGAAACTACATAAATTCATGGTTATACAAAATTTAGTGCTTAACAAACCCATCATAATACCTAAACACAATTTTTTGAAATGATACCTAAACACAATTTGATACACAAAAATAGCAGCACAATTTAAAATTGATTGATGGTCTAATTCACAAAGTAAGCTCACAAAACAGCACACAAAAGGAGCACAATAAGTTCAAAGTTGATGGTCAGATTGACAAATAACAGGGTTCAAAATAACTAGAGAATGAAGGAAGGTGGGTTCAGCTCGTTAGGGCTACGTTTCAGCTCATCAAAGTTGGGTTCATCTAACTAATTTCCATGTTGGGTTCACTGCAAACCTGCAACAATGAGTTTGCTAGTTTTCTTAGGTTTATGACTTCATTTATGCTAGAAGGTATGGCTCAAGTTAGGATGTTAGATGCATGCATCTATGGAGCCAAGTGCTACGAGGTTAATGTTTTTTTCACTATGGAGCCTTATCATTCACCTATTGCATTTTGGGAGTTTTGGCATGTCTGGGAGGAAATAACCATATTATGCTATAGGCTTGTCCAGTCGTCCTCAATCTCATGATTCTATGTGAGTCAGTACAAATCTATGTGAGTCTACTTGAGCTTACACAGAAACAACTTTGTAAGAAAGTTAGCTCAATTTTGATAGAGTCCAGTGATATCGATTGTGGAAGGAGAACAATGGCGGTAGCCGCCAGTAGGCCACATATTTGCCATTTTATGTCGCCATTAAACACAAGCCTTCACAAAATGTCCATAGCAGTTGGCAAAAAGCCCGCCACCACAATCCTCCATGGCACCACCATGGCTGCTATTTGACAACACTGATAGAGTCATAAACTCGTACAATTGTGAGTGAACTTAAGATGCTTATTGAACATGACCCAACTTAATGACACAATCTAATGAGTACAGAAGGTCGATCAGACTGAGTTCACGTCACAAATGTGGATAGGTATCAGACAATGATAAAAGAAAACCAAAATTTTGACATCCATCACACATGTGGATAGGTATAAGACAATGATAAAAGCAATACATATTATGAAGGAAAGAAATATATAAATAGACGATTCCACTGAAAACCTTATCATAGTTGTTAAAATTTGGGGCCTAACTCATCCTTACAACCGGCTTGTAAGATGAGGAGTGCCTCCTCTTTACAAACTCTTCTCAAGAATCCTATCTATCCGACGTGGGACTAAATCCACCCCCTCAAAGCCAACACAATGAAAGTGTTGGAGGCTGCAATGAAGGCTAACCAAAGGTCGCAATTTAGGCGACTAGGGGCGGACCGCAATTAAGGCGGAATTTCCAACAGTAGTAAAATTGAAAACTTCAACATTCTGTTGTGTTTTGTCAATTTCTCCCTCTCACAGGTACCTTAGGACCCATAGCATTTTTTTTATTTAAATGTAAGCTGACTACATCATCTTGTAACATTAAAATTAAGTCGATTTCCAAACATAAGCAAATTAGACTACTGGAGAGCGCACCTCTTGTCTGAAGGACTGTATAACATCTTCTGAATATTCTTGCTTTGAGAAAACCTTAACAGCAACATCCTGCAGAAAGATGAATATAAGCTGAAGTCAGAATAGCAGTAGATAATTTTGGTTTACATTTGTCGTATACATTAAACAGTGCTCAATTTTACACATTAAAGGACTTCAGTATACTGATAATTCAAGCTGCAGCATAACAGTTTGAACAGTATGTCTGAAAAACTTATGTTAAACCTTAAGTTCTGATAAATTGCTTGGTATAATATCCTCTATGATAGCAAATGAACTTAAAACCATAAATCAAAGTTCGAGAAAAGAACATACTGATCCATACCACAGAGCATGATATACAGTTCCACAAGAACCTGCAAAGCAGCAATAGAAGGTTAACAGAAAACATATATAGAACACCAATGTATGATAACCATTGATGACTCAATATTTGGGTTTTGCAAGCACAGAGACAAATATCAGGACTCTTAAAGAAGAAGAAAAAAAATTAAAAATAAGAACTTGAAGTACATCTAATATGTCAAGATTCCTTAAACATGTTTTTGGTATATATGTGGATACAATAAAAGCTCAAGGACCATTTACTTCCCATGTTTCTTGTTTGTGATTTCCCTTCAACGAGAGAATAAAAATTCAATATTTTCCTCGCCATTTATTTACAATTTTTTAAAACAGATCTAGCATTTTTCAAATAATTTGAAAATATCAAAACATTGTTTCTGAAAAATGTTTTTTTTCTAGCTTGCCATCCATCTTCACTATCCCAATTGTTCACTAAATGAGTCTTCCATCTCGCCGTTAGAAATTTCAAATAAACAGAAACTTTAGAAAATGAAAACTGAAAATGTTATCAGAAAATAAATGGGTCGATTTTCTCTAGCATGCCATTTCAGTTTAAAACATAATTACCTTGCCCAATTGACTCTCCAATCGTCAGGTCCTCCCACAAAATTTCGTAATCTAGACAATCACTGTCTGCATCCACTCTATTATTGGGAGCAGAACTGCTTCCACTACCACTCCCACAGCTGCTAGTACTACTTGTGCTGTTAACATTGAAGGAGGACCAGGATCCTGAAGCTTCATTTTGAACAGGTTGATAACTTTCAGCGGCCCTGCTTTCTGGAGGCTTCAACCCAGAAGACATGTTCTTCTGGTTAGCTGGCTCTTTATCTTGATCACCCTGCAACCAAGGCCAAGAAACACGAACATTCTTTGCCTCGGATTCTTCCCGGTCATTTGTTTTCCATGGCCATGACATAGTTTTCTTTTGAATCCATGCTTCTGCCTTAGAAGTTATGATTTTGTGTATAGGTTTTTCTTCACTCTCATCACCAGAGTTTCTCATAGTTTTCCCTTGGGATCTCTCTTCGGCACGAGAGAACGAACCAAAAGGAGTCGGAGGCACCTCTCCTGCGGGCGTGCTAGCTCCACTGGAGTTACCACCATCCTCTCTCTGGTCAGAATGACCATAGTCTGAGAAACCGTGCTCAGAATGATGACTTTCGCCGCTCCCTCCTCCATTAACATTATTTTCTCGAGTCCGGATTTTAGACTTGACTTTGTTACTCACCTTTGTAGCCTGTTTTAATAATTGCAACGAAATCAAGACACAGCAAACTAAAATATACCCTAAAAACAAAAACATCAAAAAACACAAGCACAACTACTAACCAAATTTGAGATCTTAGAAGCTAGAGCATTTTGAAGTGGCTGCTCTGGATCAAGACCAAGTTTATTTGTAATAGCAATTCTAGGAAAATTAACACCTGAATCTTTTTCTTCATTCTTCCTAGCTGAAAAAGGAACTATGTTCTCAAGGAAAGGTCTTGAATCACTTGAGACACAAATCACACCAACCAAACTTCCATCATCGTCATAGAAAGGTGTATCGGTTGCGACAACTACAAACCTATCCCCTATCTTATTCTTAACAGGGAATTGACCAGTCCAACTCTCTCCCATTTTCACACGGTTGAATATATCATTAGCCACATCAAACTCACTAGGGTCAACAAGCACTTCAATCCCATCAAGACCAAGAACTTCTTCTGCTGTATAACCATATAGATTTTCAGCACTAGGGTTCCTGCAAAATTATCATCGTCATCACAATCACAAACATACAAACTAAACCCAAAAACCCTCTATTTAACAACACAAAAAAATCCCTTTTTTAATGTAGATTGGCGACAAAATGTAACACCCCACATAACCATATAGATTTTAACCACTTAGATTCCTACAAAATGATCATCATCACAATCACACAAACTAAACCCCAAAAACCCTTTTTTTGAACTAATAATAGAAAGATCATATTTTAATGCAGATTTGCCACAAATGGAAACACCCCACATAACCAAATATAGATTTTAACCACTTAGATTCCTGCAAAATGATCATCATCATAATCAAACAAACTAAACCCTAAAACCCTTTTACTTAAACAACAAAAAGATCATTTCTTTTAATGTAGAAAATGATCATCATCACAAATTCACAATCACATAAACTAAAACCTAAAACCCTTTGGTTAAAACAACAAAAAAGATCATCTCTTTAATGCAGATTTACAACAAATAAAAATGAAACCAACCCACATAACAAAAAATCAAAAACCATCAAAAAATATAAACTAACCAGTATATAATACGACATTGAAGATCCAAAATATGAACAGAATGACCAATTGATTGCAAAATATTGAGATACTTGCCACCACCATTTTGAGGATCATGACTACTACGGCTCTCTCTTTGAAGAGGTGAAGAACATCCTTTACTACTTGCAGAAGCAGCAGAAGAAGCAGATGAAGCAGAAGCACCTAACCTTGAACGCTGTGGTGAAACTGAGTGAGACCTTCTACGCTGTGAAAGCTTCAGCTTTGACATTTCTTGCTTGAGATGAACTTGACCAGCTTCTAGTCTTTCTATCTTCTTCAAAAGCTCAGCTTCTGGTTCTGGAGATTCCATTTTTGAAGAATATGAATGATAAAGATTGATGAAAAGTTTCAAAGATTGAGAATTTATTGCAAAGAAGATGAAGAAAAACAAGAACAAGAAGAGAATAGATATGATATGGTTTGTAAAAAAGGGTCAACAAGGTTTTGTTTGTGTTCGGTTTCTTTTTTTCTTAATTTGTTTCTTTGTTTGTTTGTTTATTGTTTTTTGAGATGGTGGCTTTTGTGAAAAAATCACCCATATTAAAATACATTTTAGATTCTTTTTGTCTACTCCAATATATCTTCTAATTATTTTTTTTTTGAAAAATTTATTTTTATTTTTTTTCTATATGTTATTTGATTGTTGATGAAGTGACAATCACTATCTACAATCTACACAATCAGCAATGGTATTTTGAATTCCTCATTTGAGTTGATTTGGTGGAATTAACTTAAAATCTGGTAATGTATCATTCTTTAAAGTTTCAGGTTCGATTATCTCCGTACTAATTTGAATGGGTTAATTTACTTTCTTAAAAAAATAGTATTTAAAATTCAATTTAGTTGAGCTAGAAATTGCAGAGATTTTTACATGTATTTTCTATTTATTGTTTATAAGTGATAAATGAGGTAGTTTATGAACACAAAAAGAAAAAGAAAAATTGTAATGAATTTAGAGAGGTTGGGTAAATGTATAATATTATATAACTTTAAGTATTTTTAATTAAATATAGGGAAAAATTTAAGGCACAAGTTAATGAATCAAATATAGTAATTTTTTATTGGAATGTGTGCATTGAATTTAATTTTTGAATTTGTAATAAAAAGAAGGGTCATGTTAACTTGTGTCATAAGGGCACAAGTTAAGGAGCTTAAAATGGAAATACAAAATAAATTTTATGTTGAAAATATAACTTTTGAGACTTTTAAAATATTGAATGCACAATTTTCAAGCAAAAACTTCTACATTTGGTTTCTTAACTTGTATGCCTCAAGGACACAAGTTAACATTTCCCTAAAAAGAATGTACAAAACTTCATTAACATAATCTACAACTTCTTCTACGGAGGATGTTTGGAAGATTTGCGATAGAAGATGGTCAAAGCAATGCAGTATTGTTATCAGGGCATGCCTCATCAGCATTATCAGCACTATATGGTTTGTCAAAAACCAATCTAGATTTGAGGATAAAACCATCCATTGGAGAACTATAATTAACCTTATATCCTCTAATGTAACCTTATCAGGTCATCTCTCCAATGCTTTTGGCCATTGTTCTATACATGAGTTTTCTATTTTGAGGCACTTTAACATTAAAATTCATCCACCTAATGCTCCTTTGATAAAAGAGGTTATTTGGACTCCACCAAACAATTGTTGGGTTAAATGTAACACTGATGGGGCCTCCATAACAAACCATCTGCAATCTTCTTGTGGGGGAATCTTTAGAAATTATAGTGCAGATGGCTTGGGCTGTTTTGTTGTAAACTTAAGTTCTGGTTCAACTTTAATGGCACAATTTTGCGCTGCAATGATTGCCATAGAAGTAGCCTTTGACAAGGGTTGGAGGAAGCTTTGGTTAGAGACAGATTCCATGATTGTTATGCTTGCCTTTTCCTCCTCTTTTCTGGTTCCTTGGAGCATAAGAAACAGATGGGCTAATTGCTTGTTTAAGACTAGGTAAATGGATTTTATTGTTAGTCATATATATAGAGAAGGTAATATTAATGCTGGTTTTTGGCTAATTTTTGTTTAATTGCATCATATCCTTTATGGTGGGATGAATGTCCTAGTAATATTAGAAGTGAAGTCATTAAAAACAAGTTGGGTCTTCCCAAACTATAGATTTGTAAATTTCTAAGATTGGCTTTGGTATAGTCCTCCAATCTTTTTTGTTGCTCTTTCTTCTTTAATATATCTTTTTGGTGGTGTTTTGCATCACTTGCAAAAACAAAACAAAAAACTACCTATATATAAGGAACAAACAAAGTTGCCAAACCCTTTCTTCCACAATATATAAGTTCAAATAAAATAGGCTTTCTCAGTCAGTGAAAAGTATATTGTGATCATGACTAATATGAAATTTGAAGAACTAGAAGTTTTATTGGAACCAAGGGTTGACCTATATGATCTTGCTGCAAATGAATTTGACTTCAGAGAAAACTTTGTGGAAAGAGATAAATTGGAAATCGGAGGATTATGGCTTATACTTTCTATCATCATGGTGAAGGTACATTGTTTAATGTCTTTATAATGTGAGAATCATATCTTCCTAATGTATAATTTTCTTGAATGTAAACGTGAATGTGAAAACTATAACATACAATACAATAGAACAAACAAGTTTGTATTCCTATTATATACTTGAATCTAGCTGTTTGTATTCCTATTATATACTTGAATCTAGCTTCTTTGAAATGAGTGACTTAATTTAGAGAGTAAGTAAATAGTATCTTAATGAATAAATCAAACATGATAACTTATAGATGGTTGAAATATCATTAATGTTTTTATTTTACCAATTGCTCTTTTTTTCCCTTTATCCAAATCCTATAGTTAGAAAAAGTTGGCATTGCTTTAAAGTTTCCATGGCCAGAAAGTGGCTGAGAAATAAAAATGGTAAAATTGGTCCTTCAGATAACGTTATCTCCATATGATGATAGATCATGTCCCATGTACGACTAGATAACACAAACAAGAAACACTTTTTCTTTTTATCTTTTTGGATCAATTACACTTTAGCCTTTAGGCAGTGTATGAATTAATTTGCACATGTCTACACTAGTTTTTACTAGGAAATCTATGTAAATAGATGTTTAAAGAATTTTTTTTAACAAAGATGTTTAAAGAACATTATAACTAGCATAAAATTGTTATCTATTTAAGGCCATGCATGTGTCAGTTTATCACAAACAAATACTATACATGTATCTTCTTTATGGTAGCTAGCTGGTAGTGGGGAAAAATGGTAAAGCAACAATTATCTGCGATAATGTGGCCATATATCTTCATAAAAAAAAGACATATAACTTTTCTTGAACTTAATAATTAATTCCACTTGCACCAATAAGGGTGATTGAAAGATAAGCATCTTAACATAGTACTAGTATCATATCATTTGTTCTAACTAATTGTGGATTAATTTCATAATCAGCTCAATGTGAAAAAACTTTTGGTAGGTCAATTATGGTCTACCACCAAATAATTAATTCCATTATTTAACCAGATAAAACTGACACAGAATCTTTACATATAGTACTAGTAAGTTTTCCTAAACTAGACCATAGTAGTGCTGAAATGTACTCAACCTATGTTCACCAAAACATCACATTTAATACTTTTCAATGTCAGTGCAACGTTGGAAAGTGTACTTCCTAAAATTCAGACACATACACACGTGTCAGTTGGATATAATAGGTGTATTTTTCAGAGACCATTACAAGACTAAATTAATCAATCATTCACGACTAAATACTAAGCTCTGTACAATTAAAACTTAGGACATAAGGAAACTAACATTATAGAGGCCAATGCAGATGCTGACACCTAGGCTAAAGATGCACAAAACTACAAGGATGGTATTGAGCATTTAAATCTTTTCAAATAATTTCAGAGGCTAACATCAAGTCCTGCATATGGATGGTGATCAATGGAAATCACTTGTTTAGAGGCTATGAATCATAGAAACCCCTCGAATTGGGTATGTTTCACGCGTCGGTGTCCGACATTCACATGACAAGTGTTGAATAATTCAGAGTGGTCTAAATTTTTTTATTTATTTTTTACTTCGACACACTTTAGACCAATGTTATCGGTGGCAGACCATTGCGGAAAACCAAAAATCCAACATATAGGCTGACATATGGCACCGGCATATCCGAGTATGGTGTCGTGATGTCGCCATCCTTCACAAAATTGGCCATTGCGGAAAACCAAAACCCCACCATCCATATCCACCATGGCCACTATTTAACAACACTGCATTGGACACTCCTCAAACACATCAATAGACTCGTCTACGGTGAAAATGCACACCTAAAAAATAGAACAATAAGGGTTTTCAAACTACTACTAATAGTATCTTAATTAGATAATTGAAAAATTTGTACATATACACATATTTCCACGTACAAGCTACCGTATTCAAGGATGATGTTTTTTTTTTTTTTGAGAGAAGGATGATGGTTAATGAGTGAGTTAAATGTTTTCAATTTAATTGCAATATTTTCAATTTTTTGGTAGGGATAGAATTTTTATAATTTTTTGGTATGCATAGATGAAGGTGAAATACCAAAGGATGTTGTTGTATGTAAAATAAATTACTCAAATTAAATACATAAACAAATTTTCGTTCTCAATTTTGATATTTTATAAATACACGTGTGTTGGTGTCCTATATTTTTAACATTAGGAGTATTTTCGCTCTTAAAAAATAAACATTAGCAGTGTTGTCGTGTATGTGCTTCATGACTTAGAGATGCAGAATCATCATGAGAGTTCACAAGCAAGTAGGAAACCATGCTTGGTTCCAATTTGTTAAAAATATTTAAAGGATCAATACAGAATTTTTTTTTTCTGGCAAAAAAGTTTTCTATTTGGTCTTTCTTCATGCATCAGGAAGGAGAGTGCCAAACCTTAACTTCTTGGATAACTGTTGAACTTTCTTATCCCTTCATGTGAAGTTGGAAAACAGGAAGGAAAAAAAAACATAACATTTTACCAATAATTGTCATTTTTGAAAGGAAACCAAGGAACAAATACCACTCAAATTTGTCCTCGTGAGCTTAGCTCAGTTGGTATGGACAATGCATAATACATGCAAGGTCCGGGGTTCGAACCCCGGACACTACCAAAAAAAAAATACCACTCAAATTTTCAAGCTCATTAAATCTTCCACCTAATCAGCAACTGCTTAGGAGTTCTGTAAGGACATTCACCTCACTCCCTAATGCTTTCTCTACCAGCAGCTGTGACCAATTAATCTTTCAATGTAAGTTTGCCTAGTACTATAAAACTGTTTCATGGTATGTTCTAGGAGAGGACTCAAACCCCTAACATTCATATAATATTAGTCCAAACTCAGAAGTCAGTTCCAATGTGACCATCTACTATTTCATTTATCAATGTGCAGAGTATGAACACTCACAGAGTAACAGTGAATGGGTTACATATTATGTTTTATTCAGTGAAGCTAGCTTTCACCACATTCCAAAAACTACATGATAACCTAATTTAACTACAGATAAGGAAGGGATGTACAGTGATGGCGAAATAAATCAGGTAGGGAACAGACCTTGGCATACAGATTTTACAATTATTTGCGAACTAGGAAAACCATGATATATGCAGTTCCTTTCAGTACAGAGGATTAAGCTGGAGACGGATGCAGTTCAGTCCAACCATGGAGTGGAGTCCATTACAGCTGCTAATGATGTACGCATTTTCTTGAAATTTGTCGCTGGACACCCACTTGGCCATGAAGGTGCACGCATATCAGCGGTCTCTGCCATAACATTATCAGGAAAATTTCAGGTTACATTTAGCTACAAATCAACAGCTCCTCTCATATTGTACCAAACAAGTTTTTTGTCAGGGGTGCAAAACAACAATCTAATTGGCTAGTAAAATTTATGTAATTGGGAAAAGTGACCGAATCAGCTTGTTCAAATGGTTGTACCCTAAGTTGTCTTGTTAGGTGAGCACGAGCTGAGTATACATAAACTATCTAATGGTCAACATGAGTAATAGGGCTCAGACTTTAATATTACAGTTGCAAAATTCCTAATTAACATTTTTTAAGCTTCTCCGCGTCACAGGTAGTTCAAGAACAACTAAGAAGTAGCACCGTTCTGCCTCCCTGACATACTGGACTTCGCCATTCATTAACTTTATAATCTTCCTACTCATGCTCAGCCCTAAACCTTCTTGAGTCACCCACTTATTGTTATGGAACATGTCTTGAATCAATTCAGGCGGAAGACCTTCACCAGGACATACCATCCTTCACAATAGAAAATGGAAATAAAACACTGTTAGATACGATTCAGATATGAATAAATACCAATGATAATTCTATGGTATTTGGGAGATTATTGCATAATAATAAGGAAATGCACGTGATGTATTATTATTGATACAGGAAAGTAACTGCAGAAAAGTAACCACATAGAGTCTAGTCTCTCCCAAACCAACCCACATACAAAATACCCAATGCCCTTTCTTACCCTATCAGAATATATTTATAATTCTGACTACCTTAGCAGGTACATACATGAAGTTCTGCAGATGTAACGGTTACTAATTTAATATATTAAATACAATTTACTAATATTATATAACTTCTTCCCTTAGGAGTCCTATTACTATCAAACACAATCCCTGAAACTGTATGCATTTGAAAGTAGTACTTGTTTGTTTAGTGAGACTTGAATATATAGAAAAGCACCCATATTTTGGCACTAAATTACAAGTGAAAATATATACAACCAAGAATTAGAATATATTAAATTTGGAAAGAAAGAATTTTGTCAAGCGATCAAAAGGGAAGTCAATAAAACAACTCCTTTTCCTTCAAAAAAAATTAAATAAATAAAACAACTCTTTTAAGGTTCTTCTAGAGAGGATTAAAAGTACAGAAAAGCTCTATCCAATGACCTGCAAATTTCAGGATAACAATACATACAGGTTTAAAATATTCAAATATCACATGATCAAACTGGTAATTGTTGAAGAGAAGTTTTGATGGGCATTTATATTGTTAACAAGTATTTGGATCGGGGTACTCCGTCATAATTTATATTCCACACTGAGGGGTGCTAGGAACACTCTCTTTTCAACACTCACTCTCCAACTGGATTAAACCCAAGTGGGTCTCACCACTTTATGTGGGACTTATTTCCAAGGTGTTGGACCCACATTGATTTTGCCCAATAAGACAGGGAGTGTTGGAAAGAGAGTATTCCTAGCGCTCACCTTCCACATTTACTAAGACTGGATTTGAACCTGAGGTTCTTATAAAGGCTGTAATTGTCATATCTAAGTGTACACCACTTACTTGAGGAAAAAAAATAATGGAAATGACTTGAAAGTTATGCCTGCATACCTAAATTCAGCATGCAGAAGAGTGAGCCCATCTGAAATTTGTTTTATTCTTGGAAATACATGAATCTCTACCCAACCATCTGGAGATGGTGCATAGCGCACCACATTCATTAAGAAATCTGCCAAGACTTGTTGAATCCTCAATTGATCACCATAAACAGCCAATGCCTTGATTTCCTCAGGAATATCACGAATCAACTGTAAATTTCTTTCTCTTAGCAATAACATTACTTGGCTAACAACTGCATTTATGACATTCTCGAGCAAGAATTCCCGCTTTTCAAGCTCCAGGGACCTAAATAAAAAAGAAAATATATACATGAATCTTGCCTTCCTCTAAGTTTAAAATTACATTAAAGCAAGGGTGCACGCTAAGGATAACATAGAAAAGGACACAAAACATGAGAGGATCAACCAATTAGAAAAGTATGGTAAACAGGGAAAGAATTGATGTTTGATATGCACTTCACATGATGATGCATAAAACCTACATATCCTAGCCAGAAGGAACTACATATGTTCATCATAGAGGTAAAATGAGATTGATTCACATCATTGTCAATCATGTAAAACCAGGTATTTTGATCGCTACAGATAATCAAGATATGGTAAATGTTGCCGTTTGTTATCAAATCAAGAAAAAACTTCACTTGATAAACAGAGATACAGACAAAGCCAGTCAGAAAGAGCTTCTAAAATAAACGACCTTCTTGTACTACCTTGTGTTTGCTGCATAAGGTAAATTTCACACTTTGGGAGAAGAAGAGGATAATAATAGCATAAGGGCAAATTCTTAAAAACATCATAAGATGTGAATCTTTAAACTCAGTTAGATGAACGATATGAAAAGGACAGAAAGCTACAAATGAACTAATTAGATGAGGAATGCTAGCAACACTCACTTTTCAACACTCTCTTTCTCACTCACTCTTTCATTGGATGAAATCAATGTATGTCCCACCACTTTGTATGGATTCTATTTCCAAAGTGTAGACCCACAATGATTTAAACCAATAAGAGAGTGAGTATTAGAGAGAGTGTTCAAAAGAGAGTGTTGCTAGCACTTCTCCTAATTAGATCAAACATACATGATTAAAACAAGGTAAAGTTTGTGTAACTAAAATTCGAAACAGGAAAAGGAAATAGAAAATATTTCTCAAACCAAATAGGTCCTCTGGTATTCTTCCACTATATGTGTAAGAATATCCGACGAACAAATCATAAACATCTAGTATTTGGAAATAATCACAACTTTACATGGTCATTTTGGTTCTAGGACTGTGTGGCAACAATGTCCAACCCTATTCTTCCTACCCTAATCCGATGTGAAAGTACCATTTATTTTAATTTAAAATCTGGAGTTGTGTAACATAGCTTTGAATTGTTAGTCTGTAGTTCGCCATGCTTCAAGCCTAGGAGGCTTTCACATGAATGATGCTGGATTTATATAACCAAATTATATAACTCTAACATTGCCTGCTAGAACAATCAAAATATTTTAAATGATTACTAAGAAAACTCACCCGTTATCGATGATGTCAAGATCAATGTCCCGTATTATCTTTAACATTTGCTTCTCACAAGCAACACTAGTCTCAAGGAGCTGCTTTTGTTCATCAGTCAGGCATGTAGACTCCAGAAGAGAGTTTGTAAAGCGTATGCCACTCAAGGGATTCTTTACTTCTTGACAAATATAAGCTAACTCTTTCATCCTAGCAAAGCAACTACTATCCTGTTGTCTCTGGACTGTAAGAGCCTGTTGAAGTTCAGGACTCACAATTTGCAAAAAGCAAAAGGCACCAATGATCTGACCATCCATGTTAACCCTCTTATTTGCGGTCAAGAAAGTCTGCACAAACTTTCCATGTCTGTCAACAAATGAAAATGGGAATTTGTCTGTGTCTTGTCCACCAAGTGCATTGTGCAATACAATCATGAATTTTGTCATAGCATCTGAACCCTTCAACTGACAGAAACTACCAAAAACCTCTCCCACCAACAGTTTGCCAATTACATCTGTACGGCTCCAACCGCTGAGCTTTTCCATAGCATTGTTCCACTCTAAGCAACATGTGTTATCATCCGATGCAAAAATGGGAGGGATCAATGCATTTGGACTATGTACAATAGCCTTGTAGTCACCTTGTATGTTAATGAATTTGTCCATGACAACTTTTTGACCAGTAACATCCTGACCAACAAAGCACACTCCAACTATATTTTTTGTATAATCCTTGCTGGAGCAAGCATTCACCACTATAAAAACTGCCTTATTTTGATTCCCCGGGCCAAACGTCCTCATTTTTATTTCAACATTCTTATCTTCTTCACCTGTACTAAATTAAATTCAAGTTATGCAATTGTACCACCAGTTACCAATATCTTACTTTTACTAGAGCCAAACTAGACATTCTATAGCAGTAGGCAGCAGTTTACTTCAAAGCTCAATGACATTAAATCTGCTTGAATAGAGAGTAGGTGGAAAATAGGTAAGCCAAAGATGGAGGAATGTGAAAATGGTTTTTAACTGAAGTTAGGGTCCAAAGAGAAAATATTCATTTTATTTTCCAACATCTCATACTTATGTTATACCGAACAAGTGTAAGGTGATTTACATTCCCAACTTTCCACCTTCCCACATACTCGTACTCAACCCGTGCAGACCATAAAGCCCAACCATCATGATATCTATATTGGATCGTGTTTATTTTATTTTCTTCTACCTTTTCCACTTTTATAAGCATGAAAATGGTTACACAGTTGAAATATATGGCCATATTTCAGTCATTACTGAATTCCCAATGACTAAGACTCAGACAATTCATAGCATGATTGTGCATCCATTCATTTGTGGTCGGGAATTCGGAAAAATTGTCATTCATTTTATTAGAAAAAATTGCTTTGAGGTAGACTGTGGGCGTATTAGTTACAGTCAAAGTATTCATCAAACCTTCTAAATTCTACGCATCATGTTTGTTAATTACAGATAGGAAGGACTCGACAAGACATGGAACAACAGTATGGTCTTCCTAATAATAGTTTAATCAGAGTTCTCCCGACAAATAAACCCAATGAATCGGCATGGAACCATAAATTTAGAAAGGATACCTTTCAAAGCATGAGAAAGAAGCTTGTCTACAGTTTCTTGAGACTCCTTATACACAAGATCATGAAGCAAAGACTTCCCCATAGCGTCCTCTACCAGAAGTCCCGTCAATTCAGAAACCTTTGCATTCCACCCATTGATACGGCCATTGACATCAACAGCAAATATGGGAGCAGTGGCAGTTTCTATCAACCTAACCATTTCTCTAGCCACAGAACTCAGTTCATCCACCCCTTGCAGCTCTAGTTCTGCCATATGGGTATGCACAACAGCCTTTGAATCATTATTCTCAGCTTCCTTAAACGAGTCTCGCAGGATAAGCTGCAAGGAGTGAATTGCATCCATTTCTGCATTGTCCCACTGCATACTACGGCTCTTCACCACTTCTAAAAAGGCCTTGAAGGAAGAACGAGGATGCATTCTCTGCCCATCATCCTTATCCTCTGGGTGATGCTTTGCACCACCCCATTTAATCTCTTTTGCTGTATGTGATCTGAACCAGAAAAGAAAATCCTTTTCAGTGATATACGCAACAGCCATCCCACAAACCGCATCCCCAAGAGAAGCAGCCCCGGGATAACCAGCATCAGCCAAACTATCAGTACTCAAACCCGTTGAATCACCATGAAAGGCCAACAACCACTCTATAATATCCCTTATCTGAGACTCTGTTGGGGTAACACCCAACGGGTAGTAGTTTCCCTGATAAAACAAAGCAGCCCCATTACACTTAACCAAGTCCATAATACTAGGACTCTGAGTAACAATCCCAGTAGGAGAATCCCTAAGCAACATATCACACAACAGAGTCTGCGTCCTCAAAACCCGCTTCTCCAACGACTGCGCGGCTAACTGAAGCTCCATATTCAACTGAAGCCCGAAAGCCTGCATTAGAAACTCACAAGCATACCTAAGAGGAAAAGGAATACACCTAGCAGAAGTATGATGACAAACAACAAGACCCCAAAGCCTCATCGAATTTCTTCCAGTACCACCAATCCCAACACCATCTTCATCATTCCCATTAATAATAACAGCCATAGCCAACGAAGCAATCGACCCCATATTCGCCATATACTGAGCATGACAACCATGAGGAGCACGAAGTGTACTCCCCACCAAACAAACCGGCTGCACAAGCGCCTCGTCTTGAAAAACCCTAACAGGAGAAGCATTACAATCCACAATCATCCTAACCCTATTCTGCTTAAACAAAAACCTCGACGCCTGCGGTATATCAGTAGCAGGATAATGCAAACCGATATACGGCTCCAAATCAATCCTCTTACTCTCAGCAACAACCTCACCATGCTCATCCTCATGAAACTTATAAACCATAACCCTATCATAACCAGTCAATTCCCTAACACTCTCAACAACAGCATCACAAAGAACCTTAACATCACCACCAGGAAGTGATTGAAGCTGAGAAATGGCGCGTACAGCCAGTTTCTGAGACTGTACCGCGCCAGCAATGGAAAGAGCAGGATCCTCAGATCTTGCAGGTTCCAAATCAATAACAACACCAACATCAATCCTATGAAGAATACCATAAAAAGGCTTCCCAGTAGATCTAGAATGAATCCAAATAGGATTCATAAGACTAATCTCTCGAGCAGCGAAGGCTTTCTCAAGTAAAACACCACTAGAATGAGTAAAAAGTGACCTAACATCGGTACCTATATTAAAACCTGAGGACGATGACTCATAGTCATCGTCCTCAAGTGAAGGTACCGATTGAGGAGTAATACCAAGCATATCACGTGCGTTCTCGCTATAAGCGAGAACGCGAAAAGAAGGTTCATCAACAGCGATCATTGAACCAAAAGGTTGGATAAAACCGCCACGTTGGATTTTGGCTAAGTAAGCAGTGATCTGTTGTTCAGGTACGGTTGCTGTAGTAAGGCGGATGGATTGAGAGTAATCGAAAGAGTCGCCTGATTGTTCGAAAACGGCGTGGAGACGTGCGTCTTCAGTGTATTGTGCAATTGCTTTTTTCATTGATTTGTTTTGTTGTTGTTCAGTTGTTGTGATTTGAAGTTGGTGGCGTGAGGAGGATGTATTTGGTTCTGTTTTTTCACCTCTACTAGTTGAAGCCATTTTGTTTTGAAGATGAAAGAGAAAAATGAAACGTAGTTGTTTATGTGGATGAAATTAGAAGGGTGAGAGTGAAGGGAGTGTAGCTTTTTGGTTCTGTGATGCGATGGGTCGATAGACTTCGTGTACGGCGGCAAGTAATCTCTGCATTATTGTTATAATTTGACTAACTTAGACTAGTAGTATAACGTATTTTTACATGTTTCTCTTGTCTTCATACAAATGCTAAATCATAACGGTAACTTTTCTTCACAAACAAGAATATACGTGGTTCGGACAAAACCAATGAAATATCCGATCTTGTTTGATTCGGTTTGAAACCGATCCAAACTAATTGAAATCGATCTAGTTTGGTTTGGTTCATGGTTTTTCATTTCGAGATCCGTGAAACCGATGAACCAATCTGATGATAATTACACTCCTTATTTTACTAATATTATCATACCTCACACAAACTTATGGTTAAGCTCAAAATTAAACATAAAATAATTTTGAATCCATTCACTTTCTCTCATCTCATCAGTCAGACTCTTTCATTTCTACTAAAAAAGAAACCATAGTCGTCAACCATATCAAACCCATTGTTCATCGCCACCGGTCACCGTTGATATCGTTCATCTCTTAGTTAGTTTTATCATTTTTATGTCATTGATTTATACTTATTATATCTCATTGTTTTCCATGTTCATTTTCTATGCTTTGATTTATACATGTTACGTTTATATGTCATTGTTTAGTGACTGTTTTAATTTTAGGATGTTTTTTTTGGAATTTTTGTGTTGGTTGATGAATGATGCATGTATAGATCATGAATGATTGAAATATTTGAGTTTGATGAAGTTGTTTTTGAAGGATGGATGAATGAATCTTGGCTCATATGTATGAAATATTGAGTAAGGTTAGTTATAAAAAGTTGTTTGAAAAATAAAGAACATGAAAAAACAAAATATGAAATACAATTATACAAAGTTCTATGAAATATTTTGTGAGAATATGATTTTTTTTTTTTTAATTGTATTCTTAAATAAACCGATCAACCGAACCAATCCAAACTGATTAGTTTGGTTCGGTTTCTTTTTTAAAAAACAGTGAAAACCGAACCAATCCAAACCGATGAAGGTTTCATCGGTTCAGACATTTTTTTGACTGAAAATCAATCCAAATCGAACCGTTATTATACGTTAAATGCATTTTATTAGGTTTTTTTTACAAAAATAAACGATATTCATTTATTCAAATTAATAGGGTACATCGTTAGATTACAAATTTAAAGTCGTTAAAAATAAAAAAGATGAATGTGAATAAACTCACGACATCAATGTTTAAAACATTAAACGTAGAGTATTATACCTACAAATATGACTATATTCAAGTCTTCAGAATATTCATGTCTTTTGATCTGCAACGTTTGCGACATCAAAGTTATTGATTGGATATGCGCTTTCTCAAAGCTAATCATTCAATCTGTATCAAATAAACACCGCACTAAGACGAGAAATCAATAAACACGCCGCACAAAGATAGGAAATCAAAACAAACAAAGTCATGCAAAGACGACGAAATCAGAAAAACAAACGAAAGAAGACTGAAAATATGTGAAAATCATTTATTTGACTAAAAAATGAGGAAAAACAATTCAAATGCGTGATTTTGTGTCAAAATTAACCTTAAATCATCTCTCTTCAGTAGATAAGAGGAAGAAAAGTGGTGACAACTAGAGTTTGAAAAGGATAGAAGAGAAAAAAAAATGTAGTTGTTTTTAGTATTTTTCGCCTTTGTTATTTGAGCGTATTTTGGTTTATTCTTGTTTTTTTACATGGATTAAAAAAAGTCTTTTAGGCAATAAATATATTTTATAAATTGTAATTTTTTTATTTTAAATAGAATTAAAATAATTTGATGGTATTTTCTTTTTTCTTTTTGAGATTCTAACTTTGTAATTATAGATTATTTTCTTTTTTATTTTCGTGACATCTGATTGTATAAAATAGAGATATGTGGTGGAGGGTAAAACATAATTCGCTGAGATGACAATGTACCAAACTACTTTTAATGTCAAAATTTGATATAATGAATGTCTAAAAGAGAGGAATATATAAATTATAACTTTACAATCTAAAAAAAAACAGAAGGTAAACCGGAATTCATTCAAACGACAGATGAAAAAGTCCATATAATTGAAAATATACTATACTTATCTTAAAAGTTTTTTTTGGGTGGTGTTATAAAATTACGAAACAAAACAAAAAGAAAAAATTAGAGGAAATTAAGCTCCAAGTTTATCTTTTGAGATGGGACTTTATGTCAGACGGGGTACAGATTTAATGAGCAGAACACCTTCAATGCAATCCCTCCTTAACCATAAATAATGTAGTGTTATCATTTTCATATAAAATATATCTAATATAAATGATGTCAGTAATATAAGTGTGCAGGTATAATCACAACCAACACCAAACAACATTTACCCAACATGAGAGTTAAGAAAAGAATAAAAAATAATGTTTGTTAATAAATATACTTATCAACGTTTAGTCAATAAATCTTCCCTAAAAAAAACGTTTAGTTAATAAATCTGAAAATTATTACATATTTGTTTAATTACAGTTTTTACTTTTTATGTCACTGTTTGCAGTTTTTTATTATCAATTATTTAATATTTTATATAAAATAATCACTCTTAAAAAAATTACATGTTTGTCACTTTTTTTAAAAGATAAGTACATGAAATAAAAACAATCTAAAAATATTTCAAATTAGAAGTTGTTTTAAATAGTTTCTCTAAAAAAATTATCGACAATTTAAAAGAAACGTTTATTATGATTGAAATGACACACAAAATAAGTCTTGAAAAAAAAAAACATGAATCTCTAAATTTTTAAATGTCAAAATGAATCTTATGGAGCAAATCAGATTCAAAGCTGAATTGGAAGGTTCAAGGAATGGATGTTATGGAGCAAATCAATAATCAATACACATGCATTCAAATTTCAAAACTAAACAATCTCAAACCAAACTTATTAACAACAAAGCACACTAACAACTAATAAACACAAGGCATATGAATTCTTTGTTTGAAGCTTACTTTAAACTAAATTATGATAATCTCAATTGAAGTAATTGAGATTAAGTGATGTAAAAGTGAAAGTTGACAATCAATTTAGCATGTCTTCAACACTCATGGTTTGATTGGATCGCTTGTCCCTATTATTGACATTCATGACCTCCACCTTTCAATTAAAGATGTTTTCGCCTTCAACGGTCAGCATACTCAGGCTCTCTATACTACTCTCTCCCAGATAATAACAGAAGTGGGTACTCTTGACTTCTTCACAATTTTGGTTCCTCTACTAATGATCCATCTCTTTTATCTTGGTCTTGGATCTGGAAGTTGAAGATTCTTGAGAAATTCAAGCTGCTGATTTGGCTCGCGTGTCACAATGCCATCCCTACTTTATCTCTGCTTCATCACCGTCATATTGCGCCTTCTGCTATCTGTTCGAGATGTGGGGAAAATGAGGAAAATATTTTGCACTATATCCGAGACTGCAGGTTCTCTTCCATTATCTGGCATAAACTCGGGTTCTTGGATCAAGACTTCTTTTCGGAAAACTATACACATAACTGGATAAAGAATAATGCTATTGGTACTCGCTCCTCAACCTTCCTTGCCGGTCTCTAGTGGACGTGGAGACACCGTAATTCAATGTGTCTCAGCCACAAAACTTGGTCTCTCCCTCGGCTGAGCTTTCTCATTCACAACACGACTGATTCCATAGATGCCAGCTTCTAAGCCGCGACTGCCATTCACCAGAACCGCATGATTCGTTGGAATAATAAAAATTTTAGCTGCCATGTGCTTAATGTGGACGGTAGCTGCTTGGGTGTGCCTATTCGTGCTTGGTTTGGTGGGATTATTCGCAATTCTGCAGGATTCTATCTCTCGGGGTTCTCCGGATTTATCCCTAGTTCAACTGACATATTGTTTGTTGAGCTCACCACAATTCAACAGGGTTTACGTTTAGCTGTTGAGATGGACATAAAAGAAATGGTGTGTTTTTCAGACTCTCTGCTCTCCGTTAGGCTCCTCACTATTCATGTTTCGGATTTTCATGCTTATGTTGTTTTAATCCAAGAAATAAAAGACCTCTTGTCCTCAAGAAACTTCACCATCCATCATTGTCTTCGTAAAGGAAATCAGTGCGCCGATTTCATGCCAAAGCTTGGGGCTAACTCCAATGAAGATCGTTCTATTCATGCTACTCCTCCGAGCGACCTCCTTCCTTTGATTAGAAGCGACGCCATGGGAACCTTCTTCCCTAGAGCTTAGGCTTTCTTTTTCTGTCTTTTGTTTCTTCTGTTTCTGTTCAGTTTCCTTTCTTTAGCTTTGTAACAAAAAAAAAACAAGGAATTCATATGTAATTAATATGCAGAGATTTAAAAGGATAGGGAGAAGAAGAACACTGCGATTTACAAGGGTTTCCCCTTGTTTGTCCTTGCTAAGGGTACATTCATTCTTCTTGATAGAAAACGTCTTTATCAAGGACTTCCATTATGTCGAAAAATGTTTACAAATTCTTATGATTACAAAAGATTCCTTCGATTCCCTAATCTTCAATCCTAAGCAACCACACTACCACCAATCTTCAAATCCTCTTGTAATTGGAGAACCTCTAGGTCTTTGAAACTAAAGCTTCCATGCAATCACTTGAATTGTTTCACCGCAATTTCGTCTTTGCTATGTCCGAAGCTTGGACCCCCTTGAACCGTTAAGAAGATTAGAAACAACCCCCACAATTCCCTTTAAAGGTGAAAAGAGATCCTTCTTTACCTTTAGACCATTGATCCTCAATCAAGTTCCTTGACAGAAACCAATGTACAACTCATATAGCACTCTAGCAATCTATGCCTAAAACTCTACAAAGATCTTAGAAAAAGTGTTTAATCTCAAGAACAAGTAGAGAGAGAGGCGCTTGGAGACTCAATAGTGATATTTGCAAATTGATTCAGTAAGGTGTGTATGTAGCTATATATAGACATGAGTAATAAGTGCAATTTTTGTGGCAAAACTAACGATATGATTCGAATCATACTAAGTATGAATCGATTCAAACACATGAAAATAGGAAAATCTGAAGCTATGAAGATTGATACGATTCAAAGAATATATGAATCGAATCAAGGGTTTTCCTGATGAATATTGATACTTCAGGACAGCACATGCAAGGGTGTGAATCGAATCAATGATTCCCATATGAAGATTGAACTAAATCAAAGAACAGTGATACGATTCATCCAGGAAAATCACAAAAGAACATAAATGAATCAATTCAAACGGTTTAAAAATATTTTGATTCGAATCAAGATGATATGATTCATAGTATACAATTATACATGATACAATTCATATTCTCATGAACAACAAGGAAGCAGATCAATTGATATTAATGAATAGAATCTTTAATCGATTCAAAGACCTTGAGAAAGAGTTTTTCCAAAAACTTAACACACAACATTTTGAAGGAACCTAATATCATGGATAGTTAGGTGCTTTAAGATATACTAATTACTATTAACATGTAAACAATAAACATCATCAAAACACATAATACCTAATCTAATCAAACATCATCAAAACAACTCTAACACCAAGAGTAACTTCATATACACCTTTGATTTCTCTACACTCATTTTCGTTCTAGAAGTTTTGACTGGTAGGCGCTAAGATTATATACTTTATAAAAATAGCGCAAGCGAAAAGACTTAACTACTAAAAGAATTAAATCAGGGAGAAGAATTTAGAGAAAAACAACTAATTAACATCTTTGTCTTTTTTTTGTGGTGGTCGGGGTTTGATATATTATGCATTGTCCCTACCAACTGAGCTAAGCTCACGGGGACATTAACATCTTTGTTTAAACCTTCACTAAACTTAGTGACAGTCAGTGGCGGAGCCAGAAAAAATAGTTTGGGTGGGCCATTGAAAGTTTGACTAAAAAGCTCGGGTACTTTAAAAAAATAAATTACATAGTTTACTAATGCCATAAATTACGGATCTTTTTTTTTTTTGTATAATACAACTGTTAATTGGAGGAATTTTCAGTTGAGAAGATAATACAAAGGAGATTTGAAACCCAAAAAATTAGAAGGTCTGTAAACCTCACCTACCCAACCAAGTACAAACATGGCAAAAATCACATATGTCAATTTTAGAACCACCGAAAACACAAACCATTGAAAAATTGTTTAAGAACTCGTAAAATAGACCTATAATTTTTAAATTTTAAATTTTCTAGATGGACCACTACACCAATTAGATAGAATTTAGATCTGTCGAACACTAAAACCGCAACAAAATTGTTTAAAATCTCACAAAATCGACCTACGGTCGTTAATTTTATAATTTTTCCGGATGGGCCGTGGCCCACCCCAACCCATGAAGGGCTCCGCCTCTGGTGACAGTGGAATTATAGAGAAACTTCGTATTTTTTCCTTTAATGAATTCATTTTTATATTTTCAACTCTATCAAAAACATATTTCTTTATGAATATAACGAAATAAACATTCATTAATTAACTTTCACATAATTGTACATTTAATTCTTCAAAAATAAAATAATAAAATAATTCTTAATGGGGTATAACACTTGAATATAGAAAATTGATAACATTATTTAGAAACTATAACCAATTTAAAAAGTTTAGTGGGGGCAGCTGCCCCCAATTTTGTGTGTATGCATCCATTCATGATTATATCATTTACTTATCACATCATTCTCTCTATTTCTATCTCTTTTTCATGTTATTTTGTAGGGGCTGCACGTCATTGTTGGTTTAACGGGATGATAACATGGTTGGGAAGACATCAAACCATAACGATGTGTTTGTATTTCTTATTTTGTCTAAAAAACTTTATACCACACACATATAATTAGATCAAGTCATGTCGTGTGCTAGGAGAACATGTGATAATGTTGCCCAAATTCATTCGATCAATACATATGAGTCGTACAATAATGTAATGTGGATTTAACAATTCAGGATAAGATAGGATCCTACCTCGTCTTGAATGAAATAGACATCAAGCATATAGGTATAAGGTATTCATGTTAACATCATCTTTCTCTTAACTCAAGGTATCTATAGATAATTGTTGTAGCATACTAAATCAAGAAATTGTGGATTGGAATTAGATGTCTGTCAATTCGATGTGAAAGAGTTAATAGGTTTGTAGGGACATTGAAAGATAATAACTATATGATCTTGGATTCAAAACTTTCAAAAAACTAACATTAATATTTGTCTATATACAAAAAGTTGATAGATTCGCACGTAGTTTTTTTTTTAAATTTGAATAAATTTACGTAGTTTTTTTTTTTATATAGATTTGTAGTATAAGCATGCGAAAAATATGAGTATATAAATCACTCATCCATAAGAATTATACGGTTTAAGCGTGTTTCACTTAAAGCAATTTTAAAATGGGTGACCTTTTAAAAAATTTCTCGAAAATCGTGCAAGCAAGGATAAAAAAACTTGTGTTAGTTTGTGGAGTCGGCAATAGGTAAAGTCGTCTGAGATGTTACATTTGCACTTGATTTTAAAATTTGTCAAAAATAAAATAAAATAATAATCACTCATCTCATCCACCCTTGCTTGCACTGTGATTATTGCAAACGATAGAATGTAGTTTGAAAGATTATTCGGTATGTAATGTATAAATTGATAAATTGATTCAAATGTGGAATATTGTAGTTGAGTTGAAATATCATTCCGCATGTAATGTGATTGATTCAAAGATTCATATAGATAGAATATAACATATAGTTTCAAAGATCAATAGGATTATAATGTTATTGATAAAAGTGTATAGTAGTGTATAATGCAAATGTTACATGTACTCGAAAGGGAATTAAATTATAATGCACAACACATGCATAGCTTTTTAGGGTTTCAAATTATGCTACTTTCTTCGTACGTTTAGTTGATTAGGGCAAAGGAGCAATGGTGGCAATAGGAGATGAACGTCCATGGTAATTGGTACCAAGCAAATAATTAATGGCATATTGTCAAAAAGTAGTTGAGTCAACTGTTCAAGATGAATGTGAAGATAAGAAGTAGCACTCAGAGGTGATGGAAGGGACAATTATAGTACTAAGATTCTACGAACAAAAACAAAAGTGGTAGAGAATAATTTTATCTACACTTATATAGGCACTTTGATGGGGTCTAAAACAAATAATAACAACAATAATAGACATCAATAATTATTGATCTTGCTAACAAAATGTTTTTCTTTCAACAACAGAAAAATGTTAATCCTTTTATGTGAACGTAAGATATCTTTTTGATAGATTTCAAGGGACACTCATTTCGTTTGCTTTTCAATAGTCTTCAAGGGAGTGACGTTATTAACTCAACATATTTAATTAATTATTAGTAACAAAAAATGTGATGAGTATCACCTTCCAAAATTTTATTACAAAAAAGAAAAAGAAAAATAACGACCATGATGAGACAAGATGATAGTGATATTGGTGAGATTGGGTTAGCAAGATAAATCTTGAATCCTTTCATTACTTTATGATCTTGAACAAAAAAGTTCAAAGCATCTAATGTCGTCATAATCAATAATTTTTCCCTTTGAGGATGGCAAGTGCTTCTAAAAATAACTTTCAAAAGGTGGGGCTTTAGTTATTTGTCCTTGCTGATTTAGCTAGACCATGAAAAAGAACCTAGGAGGGGAGCCACGTGAATGTTTCTTGAGCATAATTAGAGGGATTCAATTGACCAATGCCCACCTTTGTTTGAAAGTGTAGCACATGCCAATGAGAAATCCAAGATTATTTTGGTTTTAGATTTAATATCTTGTTTATTTTAGAGGAGATTTTATATATTGTTAGTGTGTCTAAATTGAAATATTTCATTATTAATATTATAAAGTTTTGTAGCACTTAATTTTTTATTTGATATTCAATGAACCTCTTTTTCCCTAGAAGATTATGGAGTATTATGGAGAAGAATAAACTATAACAAAAATTAGAGATTTTAGAGAAGATGATGACGTCAATCCATTTTGACATCTCATAAATGCTATGTAAGAGGGTTAACGACGACTGCATCTTACATTCAACGAAAATGATTAAAATGACAAATTTGTATAATGTTGCAAAAATAAAGGACCATAATGAACTATTAAAAGATAGAAAATCAAAATGAAATTTGAGTAAAAAAAATTAAAAATATATTTTAGCCCTTTTATGTATCTACATCTATTAAATTTTATTGTTTTTTCAAATAATTATAAATATTTACGTAGTTAAGTGTTTGCAATAGTTGTGCGAGAAAGAAAAGTGTTAGAATGATTTAGATATCTGATAATCAGAAATTCACTTCTATGTGGAGTTATCATGTATGCTTCAAACTCAAAAGACCATTTACTAAGCCCTTTTTTGAAGAACTTAAATTGCCACCGAAGAGAATCGAACATGAAACGAATACACTTCATGATCTCAAACGAATACACTTCTTATTGGGAGATTTTGTTTGGCTCCAATCGATTTTGTCATTACTTTTATGTCGGTCTAAGTAAAGGAGCCTCAAGGTTCCATATTTTTGGGATTTTTTTCTCTTTTTAAAAAAGGAAACGTCGGAAAAAAAGTTTCTACTTTTTTCTTAAAAAAATTAACTTCTTTTCTGATAAAATGTTTTTTTTTCCCAGAAAAACAAATATTATGGTAAAACAGGAACTTGTGGGTGCTTTAATTTTAAGGGTTGTTTTAAGTGGTGACTCTGAAGATGTTTTTGCCCCCCAAACGTGTTGGTTGGGACAAGTTTTGAGGGTTTACATAAATTGACAATTACACTTCTACATTCGAGAAAGTGTGCAATACTAAGAAAAATGTTAGAAACATTCTTTTTTTTAACGCTATCTTTAACACTCACTCTTTTATTGAGTGAAACTCATATGAATCTCATTACTTTATGTGAGAATCATTTCTAAAGTGTGGTATCCACGTGAATTTCATTAAATAAAAAAGTGAATGTTAGAGATAGGGTCAAAAAAAGAATCTTGATAACATTTGTGAGAGAAATAATAATATTACATAGAAACTAAAACTGATTTTGCTAACTACAAACAACCACTAACTTACGGTAACTGCTTTAACTATGTTGTTATTCCTTACATATCACTGCAAACTCATGGGAAGGAGTGCCCATGACATGAGTTTCGAAGTCCAACGTTGAAAATAAGCAAATATATTTGTATAATATTGGGGTCTAACTGTATAAACTGTCCACCTTAGACAAAAATATACATGTATAAACTGTCCATGTAAATAATATAGAGGACCAATATCTTTCGAAGGAGAAAATGAACTAAGGTAAGTGACAAGATCTTGAATAATATTGTCGCCATAAACTAGGAATAAAATACCGTGTAGTTAGACTTCTTAATAAACAAGGTACTGACAGTTTTGCCAGTTTTAAATCTCATACTTGGTAGTAGTTAGTAAATTTTAATTCAGTTTAGCAAGCTAGGCTATTGGGGCCTAATTGAGGCCATACAAAGCCTTTTCAATTTGAAAATTAAAGAGCCATCACCATCTACAACTCCTACATGTTGAGTTATAAACACTTGACCATTACTTTTTCCACCCTAGGAGCTTCTCGCGTGCTCTATTTGGATTCTAGAATCCGAAACATCTCAATGTATTTTTGGAGGTTTTACGAGGTTTTTATGCAGTTCGAATTCTAAAATCCGAACTGCATTCGAATTCTAAAATCCGAACTGCATATGACGCGTGAGAAGCTCATAGGGTGGGAAAAGTACTCGTCTAAACACTTCTTGTATGTTACCATTTAGAAAAGCATTGTTAATGTTATTTGATGAAGAATCCAAGCTTTTGAAACTAATAGGATGGGAGAGTTCAGATTGTTGATAATTTAACCACAAGACTAAAAGTCTCGAAATAGTAAAATTCAAATTAGTCTTGGTTGATGGAACCCCTTAGCTTCAAACCGAGCCTTGTGCTTATTTACTACTAATCTACTATGCCATTAACATTTGTCTTTAATTTGAATATCCATTAATAGTCTATTATGTGTTTTCCCAGGGGGTAATGGTACAGGTGACCAGGTATTATTCTACATGAGAGCCAAAAACTATTGAACCATAGAAGCTTTTCATGGTGGAGAGGCAAGTACAACAGCAACACATGTAGGTTCTTTATTTCTATAACAATGACACTCGAAGCCACAACAGAACACCGATCAGAATATTAATCACGAAAATTAAGTTTAAAATTGGCTCTGAGTTATTTCTTTTGAAATACAATACAAATTACAAATGAAATATGACTTTTTCAACATCTTACAACACTAACTTGGCGGCTAAAAAATCATTCTAGCAAATTTCGGAGGCACCATTTTCCAAAAGATGCTAATTTGAAACATTGCAAAGTTCTTCCAGCCATAAAAAAACCCTCTCATTTTGTGTAGAGTACATCCTCCCATGGGTGGCGGTATAGTGGCTGCTTCAATCTCTTCTGGTCAAAGGTGTGCCTGAAATTTTAAACAAGGAACATCGAATAAGACCAAGTCAAATATATTTCTTCTTCTGCATGCAATATCAATGACTACTAGGACCACCTAACTTAGTGGGAACTCTTTGGACCACAAGAGAGTTGTTGATAAAATGGACACAGAAGTCCAAAACTACAATAATGTCCTAAGTACTCTTCAACCAAAATATGTAAATCATAAATTGATATTAACTTACCCGATCAGACCAATGGATCGTGCAAGAACAAAGAGCCCATTCAGATATCCAATCTCAACAATTTCATCAATCTCTTGCTTGGTGAACATTCCACTACCAGCAAGAAGATCTAAGAACAGAGATCCAATTGCACCATCTACATTAAGAACTAAATTATTTGCCTTGGTGAGAGTGTAGGTTTCAACTTGAACGGCATATTCCATGTATTTCACAGAAGGAAAATGTGTGCGTGCAAACTTCTGTAATAGCTCAACTCTTTTATCTTTGTTGTCCCTATTCTTGATCCTGATTCACAAAGCAAAACCAAGTCTTAGAGATTTAGCTTTTTATATAAATAGAAACAGCAGCAACATAGACAGAATAATTATCACTTAGAATGAACAGACAGAATACCTGTGCCCTATTCCTGCCACACGAATTCCCTTCTTCTTCATACCTTCAACAAACTCGTAAGGGGTAAGCCCCTGTGACAAGGCAAAATATAATGTACCCCATGTTAGATGAAAGATGAAGCACATGTGTTTGTGGGCAAGGGATTTCATAATTTCCCCCAAGTTTCTTTTTAAATTAAATTCTGTTCTATTAGGATTTTATCCCCACACCCAACATTTCTATTCTAGTTCCCCTTGGCTTCACATGAAATGTATTGATCATACATACCCTGTCATGAGCATCCTTGAAGTAGCGAGCAGCATCATCAATGGCACCCCCAAATCGTGGACCGATTGTAAGCAAACCTGTTACAGAAGCTCACAAATAATTATTTTACGGCATATTTAGCACAAAAGTTCTGGTCACCCCAACAGATAATCAGCCTACTTCAGAAGTAGACAAACCAAAAGGCATGTATTTACCTGATACAAGACTGGAAACTAGGTCCTTCCCAGCCCTCGCTGTCACAATAGTATTGTGAGCACCAGAGACACAAGGACCGTGATCGGCACATAACATGATGCATATCTGACCAATGTAATGTATTAGTACCACAAAATATCTAAATGGAAAAATGACAGTGCAAAATTTATATAAAGAACCTAGATTGTAGAGCATAGACCGATTTGACATACTTAAATGACAAACATTTGGCAAAACAAAGGGTGAAAGATACTTGAGGAAAGCTCTGCATGACTGTAAAACTTACCTCAATAAATTGAGTACAGTAACGGGGTAGGCTTCGTTTAAACCACAAAAGAGAGATAACATCACCAACACCAAAGCCCTTTTCAATAATGGAAGACATGGGTACACCAGCATAGCATGGCTCCTCACCTTTGCAAAATATTGGGAGAAAACTTTAGTTTAACTATCAAATTTGAGGGTCTCAGGACACAGAACAATATCCCATCTCTAAATTACAACATGTGTATATCCCAACTCACCTCTGTCATCAGAAATAGTGGAAATTATATGAGTTGGAGCACGGACTTTTCCACTCTTGATTGCAGTGTTAAGGTCCTCAGGGATTTGTGGAGGAGTAAATTCCTTCACTGGTGTAATTTTCCCTCCTTCAATCTAAGAAAAGATAAGCCAGTTATGATATTATAGTTAATTAAGGTATGAATTGAAAAGAGACTCATTTAAAAGGTGAATTAAGATATGGAAAATTTAAATACACATGCAAACTAACCAATTTGTCAAATGTTTCTTTAATTGAAGTTTCAAAAGCTTCATACGAAGTAGGAACAACAGCTCCAGCTTCTCTTAGTGCTTGATTCTTCCCTTGAGCAGACTCCATATCACCGCCACTTTTAGCTCCCTGATTTATACAAGTGCAAGTAGCATTAAGAGTGTGGTCCTTTTTATGATGAAAGCATTAATTGAGAAATTTGTTAAAAGATAGGAGCAGTGACATACAGCATGACCGAATTGTACTTCCGATTTGAAGAGTGTTGCACAAGTTCCACTAACCCACGCAACAACAGGTTTGGTCACTTTCCCTTGTTTTAGGGCTTCCACTAAAGAATATTCATCACGCCCACCAAGCTCTCCAAGCACTACTATCATTTTAACCTGAGGTTTAATGTAAATAAATCCAGACAGGTCATTGACAAAGAACTGATATGCTCTGCATTATGGTAAGCCTTTTTTGAAATGCAGATATTTTGCATAGTTTTACAAGATGAAAGAAAAAATTACCTGTGGTATGTTGTTAAACCGTAAAACATGGTCAGATAGAGTGGAACCGGGGAAAACATCTCCTCCAATGGCAATGCCTATATCAAAGTAAGATATAATAATTCAGTATTTTAATTTATTTTTTGCAAATGAGATATAACTCAATATTAGCAATAAACAAAAGCCGAAAAGATTAAATCAGCATGCATTACCTTCATAAATGCCATCAGTTACACGGGCAATGGAGTTGTATAATTCGTTGGACATCCCACCCTGCAATTCAAAAGGTAGTCTCCTCTCAGAACCATCCATGCATACATTATGCACCATAAGAAATAAAGCTCAAATTCTAAGTTTCTTTAAACTATCATTTGGTACTTTTAACATTAAATAAACAAATTCACGTAAATATATTCAGATTGAGTTTAGTCCCCATGAAAGTATCTCAAGGAAAGCTGTTTGATTCTTTTGGAAGAAGAAAGAAACAAGATATGAGTGACTTAAAATAAATTCAAAGATGAGGATATATTCTCAGCAAATTGCAATATAACTAACCATTTCAATCTGTCCTGTTGCAATAGCAATTATATTCACTTAACACCTATCTAGGCATACTAAATTTACTCAATAATCATTTTAGAAAATTAGGTATTTTAGAAAATGCCTAGAAACTATTTTTCAAGATTTTAGATCAACTAAGTCGTTAAGGACAAGTATAAACAGGCAGAAGACATCACTCATAGTTATCTCTACAATGTCAAGGATTATTGTTATAATTTATGCTGCAGCTAAGGGGTGCTCAATAAAAAGTTATATCCTCAACTAGAAAATAAAGCCATCAACATAAGCAGGAAATGACTACATACAGATTTAGAAACGAATCCAACAGATCCAGGCCTGTAGAGCTTGCACTGGATTATATTGTCAATTGTTCCAGCTGTGTCACCAATTTTAAAAGCCCCAGCTTGAATGCCTCCGACAGTGGCTGGGCCAATAACAACCTGCCAAACCATGAGCACTAAAATGAGTTTTTTCATTTTACAATAAAGCTACTAAAGTTGATCAATTTCCATTTGAATCACCACCTTATTGTTTGACCGGGCATATGCAATCAATTGCTTGGTGTCTGACTCAGGTACTCCTTCAGCAATAATAGCAACAACTCTAATTGTCGGCTGCTTCAAAGCAGCCATGGATGATGCGGCGGCACTGCATATAGATCAACTTGGCCTTGTTAAAATTTGAAAGATTTATATAGGGAAATAATAAAAACAAAAAATAGAGACTGAATAATTTAATTTACATTGATTTTATGTGATACGATACAAAGACAAAGTATTGACCTCTAATTATTCTAAAACTCAACTCCAGAATCTATTTAACTAATGAAACAAATCAATGCAATGTACCAAAATATGAAATGAGATATTTTTAGATATGCAGACAGTATTTATGTACTATTGTACAATAAGATGTCATAGGCTCAAAACAATAATAAATAATTTACTAACCTCCTAAACGATGCAAAATTGATGAAGACATCGGCAGTAGGATGTGCAGCAGAAGCTGCTTCAATGCTGCAAAATAAGTCAACATACAGCTAAGAACACATTATACTTAGATAAACATAATTCACTACAAGTTGGTTACTTGGTAGTCATGGAATGACGAAACTATAAAGATATCATATAGAAACGAATAATCAATACATACGTAGCATGAACTGGGATGGCAATTTCCTCCTGACCAAAAAATAGTTTTTGAAATCCTTCTGAACCCGGGTTAATTATTCCAGCAACTGATGGTGTTTCCCTTCCTGTGAATACAAAATTACAGCTTCCATTAACATTAAAAGCAAAGATCAATGTCTCTTTATGATTTTCTCTTCTTTTTCCAGAAGAAAATAAAGTCGATAGAGCAGATACACACCGCAAAGGAAGTCAAAATCAAGCATCCGCTGGATTGGAAGCTGCTTGTAGTTATAAAACAGAGCTTGTGTAGTACGGGAGAATAATTGTCCGGTGGCCATGATTTAGAACCAGATCTATCTGTTGACAAATCAGCGCATTAGTTTTCAATATTGTAGATAAAAACAATATTAAAGTAGATTTGTGACGCTTCCAAAAGTCATATTTAAAAATGTAATTAAATAAAAAAAGAAACAAAAATATTAATGAGTGCTATAGTATCCATTTTAGTAGAAACCACAAATCACATATAGAGAACATTGATCAACTAATTTAAGCAAGTACAAAAAGAAATTCATGACATTAAAAGTTCATGATTCACAACAATAGGTATGCAATAATATCTAAATTTTCATAATCAAAATAAAAGGAAAACCGTCAAACAAGAGAATTTGAGGTCCTCCCGACATTTGGGATTTTCCCGCATTCACGGAGTCTAATCTTGATCAGATAGTCCAAAAAACAAACAATTTTCATTTTATATTTAAAATACAAAGCTTAAATCTGAACTGTCTGATCTTGATTGAACGACTACATGTGAATGCGGGGAAAACCGGACTCGAGGTCATCACAGTTCACAACATCATTAGCCTAACAGAAAACTATTCAGAGATGAAACCTTTCAAAATGAAAAACCACATTACAAAATTATCAACAAAAATTTAGAATGAAACAGATCCACAACTACTTGCTCCAACTAACTATTAAACCTTACAATTACACCAAACCACCAACCAAATAGAATTGAAATCTACCTAACAAAAAATGCACGTAAGATCCATGATAGAATTGAACAACAACAATACTGTTTTCAACTTCAAATGAAATCGTAAATCAAAAAAATGAAAGAGAGCGAGATCTAGAATGCAAAAATGAATGGTTAAGTACCTGATTTGATATGATATGGGTTGGTGAAAGAGAAGAGAAGAATGAGTGGGAGAGATGAAAATGAAGAGGAATATATATATAAGGCGGGTGGGTGGTAGTTAGCGCAGTACAATTTTTACCTCTTTTCTTTCTTCTTTCTCTCTCGTGTTGTTGGTGTTAAAGATTAGATGAAAGGAAAACAATAAAATATGAATTTCAAGTTGGAGAGGTAGGTGTGTGTGATGTAGTATGTGAGTTTTTTTTTTTTTTTTTGGATTCTAGCTTTTTTTATGATCTGGCTTTTTCCATAATTTTACTAAAATATTTGTCACACGAGTTTCGCGCAGACAATTTTTTGTCAACAATTCCACACTTTTTTTTCCCTTCTTTCAAAACTAAATGTTGTCTATCTTTTTATAGAATTTTTTTTGGTACAACTATTTTTTTAATAACTTTATTTGTGGTTTTCGTGATTTTTTTTGTCTAACCTATTTTTGATAAAAAAAAAACTCTAATCTACCCTACATTTAAAATAAATATCCAATCTACCGTACCTTTAATTTTCTTTCATCATGGCGCCATCGGAGATCATCTCTTCCTCATTGTCATCTTTTACCATAACTCCCTCTTAGATGGCATCATCTTACCAATTTTTATTCTTTTTTAGTTTTTGATTTATTACTAGCTTATTATAATTTATACTTCCTTCATCATCGCTTCACTCTCATATGGTTATTTTATTTTTGGCAAAATTATCTTTTTAGTCCCTTAGCTTAATTTTATTTAACAATTTGGTCTTTTATCTTTTTTTTTCATTTCAATTTTGTCATTTTGGTCTATTTGCATATGAATTTTCAAACTTCAAATTCATGGTTTTATTTTCGTATGTCCTTTCAATCTTCAAATCAAGGGTTTCATCTATGTTTGTATAAGAATATTAGATTTAAAACTTAAAAATTCATATTAAAATGGACCAAAAGGACAAAATTGAAATGAAATAAAGATAAAAGACCAAACTATTACCTGAAATTAAGTTAAGGGACTAAAAATGTAATTTTGCCTTTTATTTTTTATTTATTTATTTTCTTTGTTGAATATTTATTATGTCAAATATATATAATTAATAATAGATATTGATCAACATAAATAAGTAATAGAAAAATTTAAAATAACATAATAATATTAATTGATAAATATTACAAAGAAAAATACAATAGTACAATATATGCAATGATGACCTTATGATCGATAGTTTCACGAATAGAGAAGGTACACCCCATTTGACTAGTATCACAAAAATTTGTTCCAACAAAATGTGGAGTGCGTCGAGCCATAGGTCATTATCGTAAAAATTGTTCTAATGTTGCACGTTAGTAGTACTTTCATTGTATTTTTGATAGTTTTCAATTTAAAGGATTTTTGATGATTGTGTTGACACCACTTAGCTGCACACTAGTGATTGAGAATTTTCAATTTAAAGGAATGAATTGCTATTTCAAAAATTTGAGAGCCGATCTTTACAATTTCAATGACTAAAATGCATGTTTAATCTTTTTCTATAGGAAAATTTCCTAGGGGGCATAACATCATAATCTTAAGTGATGTCATTTAAGGACTAATATTAAGGGGCATAACATCATAGGTTTTGTATGAATGCATAAAGCCATAAACGGATTCGCGAGTAGAAGCACAAACGATATGCAAGTTGATGCATGAGAGGAAAAAACACAAGTTGAAATCCCACTGACCACTGTTATAATGATAGGATCAAGGCGTCTAAGGTTGTAAGATGACTCTCATGTGATATACATCAACTACACATAAAGTATGATCAATTGTGTTAACTTGACTGATATAGAGACTATCGGAACTAATTTCCTAGCATGTGATATTATTCAGTTTTTTTATTTTTTAAAAAAAGTTAAATTAATCCACCTAAATTAACATTGAGGAGAATCAAACTTGAAACCTGAGGAAGAGTATGCTCAAAGTCCCAATCCAGTTAATACCAGTTATTCAGTGTTAATTTTGAATTTTGTAGGATAAGAGATACAGAGTCAAAACCAGTTATATACGTTGATTATTTTGATACAATATCACCAACCATTATAGGAACAACACCAACTTCATCTTCGACCGGAACTTTATCAACTATGGGAGGACCAACACCAATAAGGATGGAACTGAGATCAGTTAGGGAGGGGGAAAATAGAGATAAACAACGGGGTAATGAAAATGGAGGAGCAACTAGAAAAAACGGAAATAAAACGAGGAAACAATTTTGGTAAAAGGCGTGTAATAATTTCTCTAGATATGTTTTTCTCATAGTTCTAGCTACTCAAATAAAAAACTCTCTTGTGCTAACACTTGACAAAAACTAGGGTTCATGCTTTTACTCGTTGAGAAAAAATGATAGCTTCTTTATGGAGACTCATCAATATTATCAATCATATTCTCTTACGGATTTAACTCATTAAAGAGAAGAAAGATATCATCCAAGAGGAGGAAAAAACCACTATATTTAAAGAAATGTTGTCGTTGAAGTGTAAAATGGGTTTCCAAATTCTTTAAAAAAATTGAATAAATTAGTCTCTGTTACACGGGTGATGAGTTGAGTTGCATGTGATTTTGTCATGTAAGTAGATAATGTAAATGTCACATCCTCTAACAAAACAGATTGACAGAAGGACCGATTTTTTAGGGATTAACCTTTCAAAATCACACTAACATAAAGTTGAACATGCTAACACGCTAATAGATGTACTACATCATTTCTCCGGGGGTTACCCTTAGGTAATTTATGAGGAGTAAAACCTCCTCGAAAATAAAATCTGAGGGGCATAACATCATTTCCGACCAATTATTATCTAAATTCTAAATCCTTTGAGTTGCTAGGAAATGATTCGTTATCGATTTATTTTTATTTTTTTGCATTTTCATGGTGTTCTTCTCAATGGAAATTGACACATTTCTTGCGGTTATAATAGTCCATCCATATATGATTGTAGTCACTTATAGTCACAATGGCATATTCTATCACAAATATCTGGTTATTTACATCTTGTTCTACAACATATAGAGTTGTTCTCCAAAGTAAACGTTGAATAAACGCCCACAAATAAAAAAGACGAAAACAAACCATTGCAAAGTGAGAAACGAATATAAAAAGGAACCACGATAAATGAAAAACGAAAGAAGGAAGAGAAATGTTGCACAAAGATTTTGTGGGACTCATGAATTAAGTTGTGAGAATTATGAAGAATAATAATAGAGGTTGAAGGGGGTAAAAAGAAGTTAAAAAAGTGGAAATCAATAAAATTGATTATCTATAATGTCTTTCTAAATTCGTGAAAATTAGTCCATATAATGTGGCACTTAATTATCTTACATGTGGACTTTCCACTTACATAGATGTTAATTAGTTTGAGGAATTAATACACAGTAAAATGATAATATTAATTAGTTTTATTGAGAGAAAAAAAAGTAAGTAAAAATAATTGAGATAAAATATAATTAATAATAAAAAATGTTAACGAATGTTTTTGAAGCATTATTTAAGAAATTAAAAGTGGTAACTTTTGTATAAAAACTATCAAAACAATAGTTAAATAAAAAATGTTAAATCCGTGCTCAAACACGTTTAAAAAGGAACAAGGGAGTACAAAGCAACTCAGAGCACCGCAAGGCATAGGTTGTAAGACTAGGGTGCTCTCGATCAGCGTTGCTTGTAAACCAAGAGAAACCCTTACTTGGTTACAAACCAACACCTCATATTTAGGTACACTCACATAAACTAAACAAAATTAATGTAGTCACATCAATTAATATCATTGAATTTCATTCTCTTTTAATTTCTTCCATTTTATGTGAGCGTGTTCAAATCTTTTTAATTTAGTGTTGTGACCATAGAAGACTTTCTCGTAAACCAATTATATATAGGACAATTTAAGAAACCTGATTGATAATAGGCAACCGTTATGATGGCCGTCCAATCAAAAAGACTTGCTAAGAAGCATAAACTCAAGATTGAAGACACACAGAAAAAAGATAAAAGAGCTCCTAAGCTATATTAAGGAAGTGTACATATTTCGATTATTATTATAAACAAAAATTTATATTTATATTTATTTATTAATAATGCATATGATCTTTATTATAGACCACATACATTATTTAATGAATGAATGTAAAATATTGATTTTTGTTTATAACAGTGATCGGAGAGTGTATTTTTTTTTTTAGGGGACAAACTAGTATTGTTATGCATTTTCTAAATCAATAAATTAAGGAAAATTTTTATAAAATAAAGAACTATTTATCGAGTTTTATATTTTATGAAATATCATTTGATAAGAAAAATACAATTTCATTGTTTATAAATATCATATTAATTTTTTACATTTTATCATAAAAAATAATCAATATTAACTATTATGAGGAATAAAAACTCGTTCGAATGATCCCTGTGAGCTTAACTCAGTTGGTAGGGATATTGCATTTTATATGCAGGGGCTGGGGTTCGAACCCCGAACACTCCACTTCTCCACAATTAAATTGTGTGAACTCTAGTCACTAGGCTACTTGACCAAAAAAAAAAAAACTCGTTCCAATGAACTTAACTCAGTTGGTAGGAAATGAATAATATATGTAGGGGTCAATGTTTTTTTGACAGAAACAAACCGAATTGATTTCATGAATAACAATAGTAATACAAGATGAAATATAATCATGACGTCCTTGCTAACAAATGAGCAACATTATTTGCTTGTCTTCTAATGAAACGATCTTAAAGTTATGATGATTCAAATGTGAAGCTTTGTAACCATTAAGAATAGCGTCAAACATAGAATTGGTTGCTAGAGATGTCGTCAACCACTTAGAATTAAGTTTGATAGACACCGATGAAAACCTCGAATTGCCAAGCCAATTTATCGCTTCTTTTAAACCTCTTGCTTCCGCCTCGTTGGAATGTGGGAGGCCTTTAAACCAAGTTGTCTTCGCCCTAATGAACTCCCCTCGATCCCCTCTAAGATGCATGTCGACTACATAACATTGCAGGGGTCAAGGTTAGGAACCCGGACACACCACTTATTTACCTTAAAGGTGAATTTCTAACCAAGTTTGATTTCACTAACATTTTTAGTAAATAAGATATAATTATTATAGTTGTAAATGATAAAAAAATTATATATTTTTTCTTCAAAAAACAATTCACTTATCTGTTGATTTAAAGATAGAGTGTACTAATACACTCGAATTTTTAAGGTACACTCGAATTATCTAGTGCACCGTAGAAATTGTTTAAAGATAATACCTATGGCAACCAAATCTTTCACTTGAGAGCTCTAAGGTTATCCTACAACAAACACACCCAGAATAATATGACTGCTTCTTTTCCCACTCTATGAGCTTTTCGTGCGTCCTATGCAGTTCAAATTATAGAATTCAAACGACATAAACACTCCATAAAAATCTCCAAAAACACGTTGATACGTTTCAGATTTTAAAATCTGAATAGGGCGTGCAAGAAATTCATAGGGTGGAAAAAGTAACAATCAAATAATATATATTCCTATTTTGTTATGGACTGAGCAGAAGTCCACATCGTTGACCCAATACTAATAGGTTGTTAACCCAGAATCCTCGCATAATAGGACATCGTAGCAGACCTCCCATATGTCTCGCCACACAAGAACGGTCCTCGTTACATTGTGGCCATCACATCAATCTCTAACAATTTCCCACGATTTTGCACCAAGTTTTAAGGGGACAACTACAACATCTCCGACTATAAAATCATGACTCAACGCCACACTCAAGGTCTCTTTCCCATCGTTGGAGAACAACCTCCTCCTCGCCAATATCCTTCCTCCACCGCGCTTGACTTTTCCTAGCACAAGCATCTTCATCGATGCGTCTCTACCATGGCACTCCATAACATATTCCTAGTATTCAATCAAATAAATAAGGGTTAATAGTGTTTTACCCCCTGTAATATATGTCATTTTCAGGTTTACTCCCTGTAAAAAAAAAGGTTTTCGTCCTTGTAATTTATTTCCTTCCAGAATTAATTTTACAAGGACGAAAACAAAACAAAAAAATTACAGAGACAAACCCAAAAATGACTTATATTACAGGGAGTAAAACACTATTAATCCAATAAATCATGTGTGATTCCCTCAACTTTTGAGGTAATGGTTGTGCATGTATCTGCTAGTAATTTTCCAAAGTCCTCAAGCCACAAATGCAATGTGTTGCTTGTGTTAAAAGAATTTTGATAGGGTGATAGATATTACAACGTAGTTGTATATCACGTGCGTACATGTGATACTTCGTTTTTAACAAGATGGACCATCAACTTTCTTTTCTTTATTCTTGTTGTCAACGTTAAACCTCATCTATCTTCCTATTTATTCCTTGTCCATCAACATATTCTTTATATTCATCGTTGCCTTCTCTTTCTTTTCTCTCACAAATACCATTAACCATCAACGCATTGGTCTCCTTTCAATGGAGGAAGACAGTCATATTTGTTTTCTTTCACAGGGCACTCATGTATTGTAAGTACGTAATTGGCTTAAGTTAACATAATTTCATTGACTATGTCCATTTGGTTAGCAACATAAAAACAACGCATGTTACCTTTGTTACCCTATGTTATAACCCATATTGTTTCCTGTCAAATTATGATGATAAATTGAAGTTCTAAGGTTGAACAAATATTTGATATATTAGAAGAAGGCGAACAACTTCACTATAAAGTTGGCACATGCATGAACGGATTAAAAGTGCAATCATCATAAAAAACCTCAACATATCTTTAGTTTTTTGACAATCAACACACATTAAATCCGACCACATGTACATATTTTCTGTAAGATAAACGATATTTGTACAACCTCTTTATTACAACTTTTTGACAACTTTCTCTCTCATACTCACAATATATTTTTATTCTCTCTTCCATTTTCTCTCTCTATTGTTTTGGACCAATGAGAAGAGAGAAAATGAAAGTTGTCATCAAAGTTGTCCCAAATGATTGTACATATATCACTACTCTTTCTGTAAAGTTGTTTACCTTCTCTAGTATAAAAAAAATTGTCCACGCTTAAACTTTAATTCATCATCACAATTTGACGCTAACGGCCCATCTTCCACGTAATGAATGTCATAAAGGGAATGAAGGGAGCGTGATGAAATAGTTTGGTTAAGGAACACAAAATGAGATCAAATACCGAGTTTTCAAAAAAGAAAAAAGAAAAAAAAGAACGCAAAATGACAGTCATGCACGTGACGTGAGTCACTAAAGGTCAAATTAAATCATAACCTTATAGTTTAATTCAATGATTAACATTTAATTCTCAGATTTAATTTTCTCTTATACTACTCGAGTCTCATTTATAAGAGAAAATTAACTTTTTAGATTCATTTAATAAATTATGTATCTAGTCTATATTAAGAATTAGACTTAAATAGGTATCGAGTCCCTGCAAATATACACTTTACGTCCCTACTAATCCTTTTAAACGGCCATTGCAAATTTTAATCATTTTGGTTTTGGTCCAAATCTCATTTGGTTATTGATGAAGCATGTGATCAGTGACATGGCACTGATGTGGCCCAAGCTGGCTGGGAAAGGACCATCATGAGTGAGTAAATAATATCCTAAATGACCGAAATGCCCTTTTGTACCTTCTTTCCTTCCCTATCCTTGTTTATGAATTCCGGATTTGGGGGAAAATTGAAACTATGGTTTGCAAGTAATCACCAATCTCTTGAGGCATCAATTTCTTCAACAAACTCGTCCAGTATATCCTTCCCGAAAACAAAGTCTGACAACAAACTCTTCCAACTGTTCACCGGCAAAATCATATTCGACCTCTTTCTCAGTTTTTAAGCTGATTTCAGTCCCACCACCGTCGTATTTCGACAGTTCCGAAATAAACATGCATCTTCTTTTTCTAGAGGGAAGCAAAAGTATCTAAAATAGCTTAATAATGTTGATTGGCATGCTCACCAAAAGCTTTTATGTTACTACAATTTTCTTTGGCTTCTTTTGCGATGATGTTAGAATATGAGTGTGGTGATTTGGTTACATAAGTTTTAGATTTTGCTAATGATGGTTGATGAGTCATCAAGGTCCTTACCCAGCCAATATGTTTCACGTCACGTCGTCAATCACACGCCACATCAGTAATCAAACGTGATTAGGACAAAAATTTAAATGTTTAATATTTGTTGTGGCTATTTAGAAGGATCATAAAATTGAGGGAGGAAAACTCAAATGACATATATTTGCATGGATTGGCTACCTATTTAAGCCTGAGAATTAAATACATCACTTATTGCATGAATCGAAAAAATTGAACTTTCTCTTATATTTGAGACTTTATAAATGAGACTGAAAGGATTAATTCCATATTAATAAAAGACAAGCGGACAACAAACTACACCGCTAAGATATGTTTAAGAACACTACAAGATTGGATTTACTATTGGAGTTAGTAAACATTATAAAGAGATTTTGATAATTTTTCAAGACTTTGAAAAAATAAACTATTGTGATAAAGGACACTATTGAAAATTCTAATGAAAATATTATAACGCTATTGTATATTGTTAGAGTTTAACTCAAAACAGAGAAATCAACACACACATCACAATATCCCTCACAATTTAAAGGGACCCCATTTAGAGTCACCTTAGATGAGAAATTAGAAAAGAATATAAGAGTTAGTTATTGTATGAGAGATTTGAGTTTGTTATATAGAAGAGAGAACAAAGGAAGTATATTGAGTATAAGTCAGTTCTTTCTAGACTCCTAATGTCTAGTAACAAACAAATTATTCTCTTCTATATATCATAACAAACTCAAATATCTTGGTGAGAAAAACTGGTGGGGTTTTAAGGAAGATTGTGCTTTGGTTGAATAGTGTTGTTTTAAGAGATATAGGAATTCTATTTTTTCTCTTCATAATTTTCCCTTGATTTTTGATGCTTTTATATACGATGAACGATGTCCATTCCTGCTTTGGGGTTTTAAGCATCTTTTGTAGAGAGAACAGGTTGCACGAAATTTCTTCTTACATGTAAAATATGTTGATTTCCATCTTTACTTCCTAAAGTGTGTTTGTTATTTTCCATTTCCATTTTGGAGTGATGCTTGGCATGTGCCTTTCATGCTTAGAGACTTGGTAACTTTGCCAAAAAGAATAAACTTGCATCATCAAAATGATAAAAGGAACTTTGACTATGCATAGAAATAGCAAGGAGCCCATCACACATTTATGCTATTATATCTTTTTTGGTATTTTTATATCTCCAACTGCGGTAATTAAAATTCAAATTAAGAATATCTGCAATGAAAACACTCATTTTTGGGTATATAAATGAGTTTTTCTTAAATGGAACCCACTTAGCAACTATCAATAAATTTATATCATTACATTTCAATTGTTTTAATATTAAAATAAAATGTTCTCTCAAAAAAAGAAAATTAAAATTAAATGTAAATTCCACTTAAGAATAAAGTGCTTATTTGAGATCTTGGGTCTAAAAAAATTTCTCTCTAACAAGGATACCAAATAGATACCAAATCTTCAAATTTTGAAAACACTATTGGGATGGTCTAACAAACTAAATAGAGGAAATGGATTTTTAGTTTTTTTTCTTCTTTTTATTCAACAAATAATAATGTAAAATAAACATGTTCTTTTTCTTTTAGTTTTTCTTTTTGGAAGTTAAATTTTTCTTTTGACAACAAAGCACCTTGTGGTGGTGTGTTGCGTTACCGTTTTGGTGGTTTCGTCTTTGGGTATTCTAGCGATGTTGGTATTTGTTTGATTACCATGGCTTAATTATGAGCTATCTTCAAAGGCGTTGAGTTTCTAATTGCAATTATGTTTTCAAGTGGAATTCATTGTCTCTCATATTTACAGGGAAAGCAATCGTTGCGATGATAAGTTAAGAACAATTGGTTTTTTGCCTAGAAATTACGTTTGATCGACTCTTACACTTAGATTTATTTTAGAGGATTTTTATCGTAATGAGTAAAGTCTTCCTTTATTTAGGTTGTTTGATGTTTTTCCCCATGGATTTTGATATATGTCCTCAATCACTAGTTAATAAATAGATTTCTGAAATCCTCTTGGGTTGGCTTAGTGGTATGGAATCTCGGAGTGTGCTGCTCCTCAAGGTCTCAGGTTCGATTATCTCTGGTGTGGGCTAATTTAGCTTCTTCAAAAAAAAAAAAAATTAGATTTTTGCTCTTCTCCCACCACATTTTACTCGCACCCAACATAATTTCCAGTTATACCCTAGCGTTAGTTAACTCACGCACCTTATAAGTTCTGCGTGACTTAAATCACGCACCACTGGCATGTGCGCGAGTTAACTCATGCAAGATGGTCGGTGGTCTGTCCTCAAGAACACACGTTTTTGTGGACGGTGGTCACCTTTTCAACCTTCAATCTACACGTTTTCTTACCAAGTTTACATGTTTTTTTGACCACATTTATGATAGTTATAACCTATACTACCATTCCCACCTATAAATACCCCTTCATACTTCCCTATTTCCTCACACCATATCACTTTCTCTCCCTCCTCACTCTCTCCCTCTATTTCTCTTCTTTCTTTCTTTTTTTTCCAATAGTCTCTAGTCACTTGCAGTAAATGGTGGTCAGTTTTGAGGTAAATGGTGAGTAGGCAACTTGGGGGAAGTGATCAACCCTTGGGATAAAATTAAATTTGCTTCTTTTTACCCCAAAAACTTTTTACCATGGGTAAAAAGAATCTTCTTGGGGTATAAAAAGAACCATATTTAGATTTAGCCCAAGGGTTGATGATGTATTTTCCCCAAGAAGGCTGCTCACTATTTACCCCAAGGCTAGTCACTATTTACCCTAAGAGGGTAAAAAGAACTTTTTACCCCAAGAGGGTAAAAAGAAAATAAGCAGATTCAGTGAATTCGAATAATTGTATCAATTATTGTATGAATTCTATTAATAAAATGAGATGTTGTTATATGTATTAATTTTGTTCATTTCTTTTTATTTATATTTGCTTTTATTTTCTGATTTTGTATTTAATGAATAAATCCGAATAAATATTAATTTAGTTCATTTCTTTTTATTTATATTTGTATTTATTGAAAGAATAAATTCGAATAAATATTTATTTTAAGGGCATGAATAAATTAGAATAAAACAAATAAATAATTTAGAATAACGTAAATAACTTAATTTGAATAAAGTTAATAAATAAATTAGAAAATAATTAAATTAGAATAAAGTGAACAAATAATTTAAAAAATAAATAAATTAGAATAAAGTGAACAAATAAATTAGAATAAAGTAAATAAAATAATTTGAATATAGTAAATAAATTAAAAAAAAAGTGAGTTCGCTCTGCGTGACTTAACTCACGCTGAATGACTTAACTTGCGCAAATTTTTACACTTGTGTTTGTTAACTAACGCAGGGGTTGTTTAGATATTTCAGTTGGGCGCGAACAAAATGTGCTGGGAGAAGAGCAGAAATCTAATAAATACGTTACGGTTTTTTTTTTTGAAGAGGCAAAAATGGTATATATATTCACACAAACTGAGACGCCTCTCCAGCACAAGGCGTACCAAAGAGGAAGCTCAAAACAACGGAACAAAGTCAAACAAATACAAAGACAGACAGTCAGCCGATACCCAAACAAGCTAAGGGGTCTAACCACCACTGTTGACAACCAAAAACAAAAGTGGCATTATTAGCCTTCAACCACCAGTATGAATGAAATTTAACCTTTTCAATGAACTCAACAGTTGGAGTATGAGAATTATCGAAAAGCCTACTATTACGTTCATTCCACACTAGCCACACAGATAGTAACCAAAGTAACTGAAGAAAAGATCGACGCGCCTTAGAGGCACCCAAACAGTTGCTAAACTGAACAAAATGGTCTCGAAGCCTGTAATGATCAACACCAAACACACCAATCCAAAAACGAACCTGCTGCCAAACTTTAGCGAAGGTATTACATAGTAAACACAGATGCTCAATGTTTTCTACCTGCCCGCATTCAGCCAAACAATTACTATCCGCTGCTTAAATGATGCCACAAGCTAATAAATTATTTATAGTCGGCAGCCTATCGCGAAACAGACACCAAACTAAGATGGAAACCTTTAGAGGCACCTGAGGATGCCAAATCATGTGATTTGTATCATCCACAAGACTATCCTCCTGAGTGGTAAACAACTGATAACCTGAACGCACCGTGTAACCCCCTGTGATGTCAGGAAGCCACTACCAGCTATCTATAACATTGGCCTGCAAAGTAACGTTAGATAACAAAAACCTACACTCTACTACCAACTCCTCCTCCCACGCCCACACACTCCTCCTCCACTGCCACGCCTCACCCCTCCTCCTTGCCTAGAGAGAACACAGTTGCAACCGTGTCAACTTGTTCTCCGCTAGATCAAACAGACGACTGAAACGATGACAGAGGGGAATATCTCCTAACCACCTATCATACCAAAACAAAGTAGTAGCCCCATCACCCACCTTTCACGACACCCTCTCTGCGAACCAACTCTCGTCGTCCGCACCTGCACCATCCCTAATCTTTGCGACCTCCCTCCACCAAAAAGAACTACTCCGGCCCCCAACCTCCCAACCTCCTCACCATACCTAGCAGCCAACACTCTATACCAATAATCACCTTTATCGACTAACATCCTCCAACACCACTTTCCTAAAAAAGATAAATATGTTACGGTTTGATTGAGAACTCAATCCTCTGAACCCAAAGTCCACTATCTTAGCTAAAGGTCTAATAAGGCGTACATACAGTTGCAGACTACATGCACCGAAAAATGAATGTGTCACACTGAAGATCACACTTAGAGCATCTATGAACCTTCACTTAATCCAATGATCCGCCAACCAAAGTACCACAAGGATAAAACTAACATATCCACTTTCGGTGGTCTATATATAAATAGACGTGCCTCTTCAAAATTGAAGTACACGCTCTCATTCTAATAAATTACCTCAAAGCTCATTGAAACTTCACTGACATAAGTGTCGAAGTATGTTTGGCCCTCTATATTGGGGAATGATCAACTCTAACCATTGTTAACCACCACAATGGTTACTTCACACAACCTCCGACCGAATCTACTATTCGATGACAAGAACAAAATCCAAGGTGGATATTACGTGATACTACATCATAATAATAAATCATGAAGTTATTGAAATAATAACTCATAATTTTCCAACTTCACTCTTATCAGCCAAATTCATTAAATTGATAGGGGTCTTGTTAACGAGTGTCTCCGAAGCACCCTTTAAGTAATAAAGTAGAGGTAAAAATATACATTGTAGATTCGGTTATGTAAAGTGAACTGCTCCCTTTAAAATGTAAAATAAATATTATCAATCATTGATTAAATTATTACGATAAATACTAGATATATATCGTAATAAATTATGAATTTGTTGAAACAACAATGTTTACTTTTTTACCTTCAGATGAACAACATTCAATGTTTTCCGGTAGGAGACATGAACTAGGGAGAAGCATGATCTCGAATCGATATAACAAAAATTTGTATTCATGTTACAGTTATTATGATTGGTGGAAAAATCCACTTTTTTTTTATGGGTGTCCACTTGTAAAAAAAAAATTCCTGCTTTTGGTGGTGCTTCCTTCGTGATTGCACCTTGAGGTTGTAAATACCTTCGTGTAGTTTGCCTTTTGCACGCCTTGTGCGGGTAAATCAAAGTTGTTTAAATATCAATTTAGCTTGTTAAAAAAAAAAAATTGTATTCACGTTTATAATTCATATTTAAACACGGGATAAGAAAAATTAGTATTTTGTTAATTAATAAACTTAAACTATAAGTTGTAACCAAAAAAAACTTAAACTACAAGTTTCTTGTATTGATTAGAGGAACAACCTTTGTTCAGCCCACTAGCATTATTGAATCGAATTCGTGACGTGTGAAGCAATGCTTAATTAGTTGAGTCGTATTATTCTTCACATGTTATTTGTTGAATCTCTTGTATTAATTATTCTCGAATTCACCAATCGGCTGGTTAAAGTGGACGTTATTTAACCAAGCAATTGATCTCAAGTATTTAAAGAATTTCATCAAGATGAATCGTTTTGAGTTTGATTTTTAGATAGAATAATTTTTTGTCAGATTATTTTTATCTTCTGGCAGAACTCCTGATTATCAAGACTCTTTTTTCCTAAAAATCAGAAGGTTAAAAAAAATGAACGCGATTTATTAATAAATAATAATAATAATTTATTGGACCAGATACATCAAAGTCTCTTGTAAATAAGATATGAAGGAATGTATACTAATAATATAAAAATGTTTAATTTACAAAGTCCTCCAATCACATTTCATTAAAGTGAATATTATACCACTTCTTGAGTCAAAAAAGTACACTACTTCGTAGCATATTTCAATATAGACATACACGATGACATTCGATTAGATGAATCCATCAAGCTTTTTTAAGTATCTATTACACTTAATTTTTCTTAAAGATACTATTACACTTATTTTAATAACTAATCTAGTGTAATTTTTTGTTGTGATTTTAAGCTTTAATATACCTCTTTCAATTGAATAGATAAAAATATAAGGAAATTTGAAAATAACTATAAAATAATTAATAGTGTCGGAAGTCTTTTAGTGGCAGAGTTCATTATCTATTTTCTTTTTGTATATATATATATCTCTAAATGAGATAATCCATTTATTTTGATAAATTGAGAGGATCTTTACGTATATATTAAGTACATGTTTCGTTCATGTGGTTATAAAAGTGTATTTTTGGTTCATGTAGTTAGAAAAATTGATTTTGATTAAGAGTATGTTTGATTTATGTGGTTAGAAAAATTGATTTTGAATGAGTTGGTTTTGTATAATCGATTCTCGCTAAAATTGAGTTGAAAGTAAAATAATTTATATTTAGACACATTTATGTAAAACTGAGTTGAACAATAAAGTTAAATATAAAAGTCAACTCCGGAATTAAAGACTACAAATTTTAACTTTAATATAGTGTTTAGGAGGTAAAATCAATTCCACTTAGCAGAACCATTGTTCTGAAGACAAACTCAACTTCACTCGAAAGCTTTCTCTCTCTAAAAGAAAAATTATCTCTGATCTCTCTCTAAGAAGCCAACCCACCGCCTCCCTCCTTTCCAAGTCTTTGTCTTTCAAGATGTAGATGGTGGTGGTGGTGCGACGGTGGTTCGACCATCCGCATCACCTCGTGTCGTTGTCCTCTCGGCGGTGTTTCGTCGGAGGCACATGTTTCTTAGCGCCTTTCAACTTTAGCCTTTTTGGTGTCCTGTTGCTTCCGTTGTTTGTCGTTTCTCGATGGGTTATGGTGTGGTTGCTCACATCTGGCGTAGGTTTGTTCTTCCTATAGGTTTGTGGATGTTGTTGCTTCCTTTGGGTTGTTGCTTCCTTTGGGTTGCTCTTCCTCTTCCTCGGTGATAGAACAAGTTTTCGTTTTGATCCGTTGTGGTGTCGTTGAGTTCGTGTTGTTGGGTTCGCCGGTTGTTATGTGTTCGTGTTTGTGGCTTTTCTGTTTGTTTGGTTTGTTGACACGCTCCTCCAGTGGTTCTGTTCGCTAGTTGTGTTTTTCTTCATTGTTTGCCGTTGTCTCTATAGGTTTGTTTTGTGTTTTTGTTGTTTTGTTGGATCAGAGTTTGGGTGGATATAGATTTGTGACCTTTTTGCATTGGTTGGATCTCATAAACCAGAAAGGGTCCGATTTTGTTAACCCTAAAGGGTTTGTTCTTGCGAATTTGGTGGTGTTGGTGCTCTTGTGCTTGATTCTCTAATTGTTTGCAGGTCTGTTGAGATCTTCATGTCTCAAGGTGACAGGTCTGCCTCCACTCTCCAGTATCGACTTCTTATTCGTCTCAGTTTTACGACTGCTCTTGAATTGTTACGTTCGAAAGAGCTATTATGCCTGCTGTTTTGCTCAGGGGGTTGCTGGTACGTAGATTTTGATACTGTGTTGACGGTCGATCCATTCACCAACTTAAAACTCTTTTTGATCCGTGTACAATGCTCACTCTTCATCTTTTTTGTAATCTAGTTTCGCGCTCGTACGCTGGTTTGCTGGGTTGCGCCCGTGAGGAGTGTTTGTTTTGTTAGGATTGATTATGGTTAGTCCACCTGGTTTGTATTTTTACGATGAATCCCCAATTGGGTTGTACTTGGGTCAGATCCAATGTCTCCCAGTCTCTGTATCTTTTCGTTTTTATTCAATATATTTACCTTTCTTGTCTAAAAAAAAACTTCAGTAAGAGGAATAAAAAATGTCAAAATCAATTTATACATTTAAAATAAAATTTGGTTCATTCAAAAGTGGAACAAACATATACTCAAATAAGATGAATTATATTTGAAACTCATGATTCGTAAGCACTAATTAGAGATTTAATTTTCCCTTTATCTCTTTTTTAATCATATATCAACATATCATATTTATCATATTACTCTAATGGTGTGTTTGTTTTCACAGTGGATACCCACCAAACATATGTTTTTTCCAACTCTACAAATTGAAGCTTCTCAATAGCACATTGATTTGTGCATTGGAACGCAAGATTTATAACTTTAAGGCGAAACCAAACATTGGCTAAAAAAATTTCTCTCTCAAAATGTAAAAAATGTATGAGAGCTTAACAATCTTTAACATTTTAAAAGAATATTTTAGTGGGTCCCACGCTTGAACAATAATCTAATGATTGGAATCCTTGGGCAATGGGCATCACTAAAAAAATTGTGAATGGCAATGTGTTACGCGAGGGGAAAATGATTAAACTCATGGTCTGCCAATGTCATTGTCATTTGTCAGCCAACACATGCTCACAGCACACCCTAATTTTAGTAAAAAAAAATGCACAGTAGTTGCAAATTGCAATGCAAGCATGGCATGGAACACGAGGTATTAGACTCGTGACGCGTGATTACTTTCTTAACTATACTCCCTCCTGCCTTTATTATACTTCTCTATTTTTTTTTGGTCTTGGTGACTGATTAAGGAAGTCAAAAGAAGAAATTATAATTCAAAAAAGACACACTTTAAGCTTTTAATGTATTGATTACACAGTTTTCAATGCAAATATTATTATATGGCTTAAGCTGCACTAATTAAGACTTAAGCTGTGTCCTGGAGCACCGGTTAACATCTCCGATCATTGTTATAAATAAGGAAAATTTAATATTTTAAATTTATTTAATAAATGATTTATGTGTTCTATATTAAAAGTACATATATTATTTATTGAATGAATCTAAAATATTAATTTTTACTTATAAAAGTGATCAGAGGCTGTACTTTATAAAAATTGTGGATATCATAAAAAAAGTCTCATTAACAAGTGCTTTGAGACATTCTTTAAATATTTCAAATTAAACATGTAATTTTTTTTAAAAGTCAAATATTTTGTTTTCCCATACATTTTTTCTTGAATCAGCCAATATTATTCACGTTAAGTTGTACAAACAGCAGTACCCTTTACGGATATGAAAAAAAGAAATAAAATACAAATGCACCGTATATGGGCGGAGCACCATGGAACCCACAATAGTCCCACTAAAAACCATCCACCATAACAAGTAGTACAAGTAGTCATGATGCTAAGGTATACAAATGTTTTTCAATACATTGAATACACATATTTTTATAAATACCAATTATCATCCTTAAAAAGTTCTTTGAAGGCGGTCGTTAACATTTTCTTAAAAATTTATTGAAGTAGTAAAATTGTCTCAAATATATGTGACTATTATTATTAAATTACTCTTTATTAAAGATACAATTAATGTTAACTTTTTGTATATGAAGACAAATCGGTAGTTTTGATAAAGGATACCATATTTTTTTGGAAAAAATAATAAATGCATATATAAATTTGCATATGATCTTATATTTATTGAAAAAAATTTGTAAATAGTATTATAATTAAAGATGGAGGGAGTATGAAAATTTCCAAATTTTTTTTTGATTATATTTGAAAGAAAAAAAATCAAAATTTTAAAGTAGATTTTTTGTTTAAAAGATTTTTAAGTTAAATATTATTGTGTTCTCTATAAAATTAGAAACTTCTAGTTTAGTCCTTACTTAATTTTAAAAGATTTTTTAGTTTCTAAAAAAAAATACATGTAATTATAGTCCTTACTAAAACTAATTAAATTTGTTTAATTATCTTTGAGTTCTTAAATTTTTAAACGATTTTTCGGAGACATGTTTAGAACATTATAAAAGGTTCGTCTACTAATTTTTTCTTTTTTTTAACATGAGATGAATTAAGTATAAAATTTTTAAACGACAAAAGTTCAAGATAAAAGTAATAAAAATTTGGACGTAGAGATCAAATTTTGAGCTAATTTTTTGGGAAGAAACTTATAGTAATGTTCTTAACACATGTATAAAAAATTGTTTAAAAACTTATGGGTTAAGCATAATTAATCAAATTTAGATCTAGAAAGAACTAAAACATAGTGCTATTTTTTTTTTATAAGGACTAAAAAAGGCATTAAAATTAAGGCCAAATACCACTTTTGGTCCTTTTAGTTTGACAGAATTCTCAAGTTAGTCCTTTAAGTTTCAAATATGTCATTTTAGTTGATAAATTATTTCATTGTTACCTATGTTGTCAGTCTCCGTTTAACTGATGCCGATTTGACCGTTAAGATGTTGACTTGGATCAAAAAGTTGCTTTTTAAAGTCTCTAGGGTATCAAAATATTGTGTTTAATGGTCACAAATGATCATTTATAGGGCTAAAAAGGTTGTTCTTGTTGTCAATACCTGCATTTCTAGCCCTATAAATGATCATTCGTGACCATTAAACGCAACATTTTGACTACCTGGAGCCTTTGCAACGCATCGCTTTGATCCAAGTCAGCAACTTACCGCTCACATCAGCATCAGTTAAACAGACACTGACAACAGGAGTATCGGCGAAATAGTTTATCAACTAAAAGAACATGTTTGAAACTTTTGAAACTTAAAGGACTAACTTGAAAATTATGTCAAACTAAATGGACTAAAAGAGTTATTTGACCTAAAAGTAAGTAAGGACTAATCTTAGAATGTCTCAATTTTATAGGGACCAAAAAGATATTTAATTTAAATATTTTCGTAACCCTCATTTAATTTTGGCTAAATTAATCAAATGGTCCCTCAACAAATTACCAATTTTCATTTTGGTCCCATAAGTCCTAAAATTATCAATTTGGTCTCTCAATGTTTGCTCCGTTAGTCATATTAGTCCTCTTCCGTTAATTTTAACATTAAATATTTAAGGTGTGTAACGCCCTAGTTGTTTTTATTTATTTTATTAAATATAGAGTTTATTTAATTGAATTATTTTATTTATGTGATTTGTTGATGTTTATTTAAATGGATTTATTTGTTATCAATAAG
>Ga0315915_1000103_pt1 | contig 60971 bp, 26 predicted proteins | sample MpolbnodulesMG_FD_207738 | JGI IMG/M metagenome (GOLD analysis project Ga0315915, IMG submission 207738) | Medicago polymorpha root nodule microbial communities from Los Angeles, California, United States - branched nodules | ecosystem: Host-associated > Plants > Roots > Nodule | place: USA... | reverse complement strand
GCGATGCACGGATTTATTAGAGTTTCATGTATAGGTATCAAATTGATTATATTATTAGAAACATTTAATGAAATACAATAGTGTTTTAAAAAACTAAATCGATTCATTAACTAACTATATGATGTATGTATTCCATACAAAAAAAAATAAAGAATATGAAATCAGACATATATATTCCCTAACTTGAAATGAGACATATATATATTGCTTATAGAAATGATATAAGCGGCTATCTTAAAATAATGTAGACAATTTGTCAAAAAATTTAGTCATGCATTAAGGTTCACTTATTACCTGTTCATATTCAGTTACAAAATGATAATGATAACACCCATACAATCCACATTGGAAGTTATTAACTCTACATTATGTCTCCATTTGTAAAAAAATAAAAATAAAAATAAATAAACTTTACATTAGGTCTCCAAAAAGTCTAATCTATAGCACCAATTTTCTGCAAGAATTGAAAGAATCATGTGTGGGTTGTGCTAATAGAAATTAATAGGTGGTTAGTGGATTTTGGATAATGTGATAGTGAAAAACGAAAAAGGGAATTAATGGTTTGTTAAAAAGGGCATGGGATATTGGATATCAATTAATGGAAACAAAATTAATCAAGAAAATTGCTAGTCTTAGTGGTCAAAATGTTGAGAGGAAGCCATTAGGTCTCATGTTCGAATCCTTGCAAAGGTCTTTTTATAAAGATTCTTTTAGCTAATCAAAAAAGGTGGGATTAGGGTTAATCAAGGCTACTTGGAGACTATCTAACATTTAGATATACTAGACCCTGACCCGTGCGATGCACGGGTTTGTTTCTATTTTCATATATAAGTATCAAATTATATTATTAGTTGTCGACATGTTTAAATGAATTATGTATAACATTTCAATAAAGACTACAATGAGCAAAGTGCACAGAAGCTGGAACTCATTGTATAAAATTTAATCAATGAGCTAATTAAATAGTTCAAAATACACAGACTTTTGGGTTTAGATTGCGAAAAAAGGATTCAAAACCGTTCGGAAAGAAAGGAAAAATAATTAATTTTTTTTTTGAAAAGGAGATTAATATTGGATATCATGTAGTGGAAACCAAATGATATCACAAAAATAGCAATTGGCTTGTCGGTCAAAGTGCTTTCAAATAACCAATATGGTGTGAGTTCAAATCTTTGGAGAGAAATTTTTTCATAAATATTTTTCAAATCCCTTAAAAAAGGCGGGATTAGGGTTAATCAGGATTGTTTAACATTTATATATACTAGACTCTAACCCGTGCGATGCACGATATCACACGAGTTTTGAAGAATATAAATATCATATTGATTATACATTCAATACTATGTTATGAAACGACTGCAAAAAGGATAAAAAAAAATGCAAAAAATACATCAATTTAAGCTATTAACTTTATTTTCTTACCAAATAATATTACCAGTTGTGTTCCTGAATTTCTTCTTTGTTAATAATGAAAAGAAATTGCAATCAGAAAAGGAACCGCTAGGGCATTTGTGACTTTAAAAAAAATGTTTTAGTACGGTATATCAATTTTGGAAGCAACAGTATATCAATCAAAATGGAAGTGGCTTATTGGTGAAAATTGTAAAGTGTAGTCATATGGTACCCGGTTCGATTCCTTGCAAAACCTTTTTTTCATAAAATTTATTTAGACCCGTCAAAAAGGGCAGGATTAGGGTTAGGTCAGACTGTCTAACATTTATATATATAAAGATAAAGATTTGCAATATAAATATTTTAACTTCACTTGCTTAAGTTTTTTGTTTAAGCTACATCACCGCCAACATGTGAAAAACTTGAATAATATGATTAAAAGAGAACATCATTAGTTTACTTGGTCAAGAGCAGAAAAAATCTCACGATTGAGTTAAAATATACACTCCTTTCCTCTCTTAATCAAAATTTGAATACATAATTTTCGTATTTTTTTATTCACAGTTTTATTAATATATAGTTTTAAACCTATGAAGCCCAGATGCATGATACGATACGACACTGATACGGAAAATTTTTAAAATTCAAGAAACGATACAGCTGTGATACTTCAATAAAAAATTAAATTTAAACTATATATTAAAACTCAAAATACAAAATATGGACTAAAACTCAAAAGCAAAAAAATTGGCGCAAAATCTAGACCAAACAGACATAGAAAAAACGATAAGGCACAACAATGAAATTGCCTTCACACAACAATCGACAATAACATTGTTCTCAAACAAACAAAGAGACACAAAACTGACGGCGACAATAATAGAAATATAAATGTAAGTAATATTGATAATAAAGAAAACGAAAATTAGTCAATTACATATATGGTATTTCCTAAATAGAAAACATCATTACTTAATCAATTACATATATACCAAATATAATAGAAACATCAGGTAGCCCGCACATATCAGATTTCCACTGCCTATCACTCGTATCCCAGATGTATTTGAAAAGTATCGGATAATTATTTTTTAAAAAAATAAAATTTAATCTTTGGATACTCTCCTGATACGTATCAGGAAGTATCAGGCTGATATCAGTGCAGGATACACAGCGGATACAATACGTCATCCATTTTGAAGTATCTCGGCTTCACAGTTTTAAACCCTATTATAAAATATGAAACAACCCTAAATAAAATTAAAATATGTGAAAAACTACTAAAGACAATAAAGTATGGTTTCTTAAAAGTTAATTTTATACTCTAAATTATGAAATTAATAGCAAAATATTTAGAATTAATTATCATTGACACTTAAATTATAAATAAATTAATTTATCTCACTTAAATGATGGTTCAGAATTATAATATATTATAAAAATATTTATTTACCTTAAAATAGATTAAAGTGTAGTGTATATTTAATTATCAAGGGTGAGAGTTGTAATTCAAACATCTTATAGGGGAGGGGAGTATAAATTTTATTTTTCAAGGGAGGAGAGTATATATTTTAACATAAGAGGGGAAGAGAGTGTAATTCAAGTATCTTTCAAAGGAGAAGAGTGTGATTTACGCTATATTTTATAACGAAGAGTAATGAAAATATGCAAATACATTATCTCACTTTTTTTGGGTTCTTTGAAATGAACAAAATCATACGTTCTTCTCAAATAACGCTAAACCCGCTACGCAACTTCTAGAAAAGGTTAAAATTAAATCCATTCGGTGGTTGAAAGCTAAAAATGTGTGCTTTCCCTTTGGTTACCATTTGCGGTGGCAGCAACCCCTTGTTTGTTTGGGGATTGACTGATTGTTTTTTCTATTTTTTGTTTTACCAAGATTGCATGTTGCAACTTTGCTCTACTTCTTTATGCATTCCTTGTGCTAGAGAGCAGAGTTTTTCGGGTGTGTTAATATATTTTATTTTGACTTGTTAAAAAAAAACACAAAATTGAGAATTTGATTTCCAATATATAACGCTATCGAATTAGAGAAATTACACAACAACAACAAACACCCTAAAATCTTAAAAGAAAAAACCTATAATAAAATAAAAAAACAACAAACACCCTAAACTCTAGCAATAAACAGGCACTAATGTGCGTGTTAGAGGCAAGTTGACTGTGTAATTTTTTATTTTTATCATTAAATTTATTTCCACTTGACTTTAATTTTGATTTACATTTATATTAAAAAAATTGGAAACAAATTTCAAAATTAAAATTAAAACTAAAATAAATTAAAATCAAAGCACCATCTTCATCTTTCTCATTTTCTTCAAAAATCAATTATAGGGTTCCATTTTCCCTAAACAACTTCTTACATTTCTCTTCTCCTTCCACAAAACGGGAGAGGATTCAGTGCCTTTAATTCATTTTAGATGAGAGAGAAGATTGCATGAATGATTAAAATAAATTAATTAGATGAGAGAGAATTAATGGTTTAGAAAGAGATAGAAACAAAAGCCATCAAAGGCACCAAAACGCACCGAACCCAAAGACACCGAATCATTTTCCCCACAAAACGATGTGATTCCATACTTTGGAGAACAATTTTCAACAACAACCTCTTCTCCGTTAATTGGTACTCGATTCGCAGCTAGCAACCACATTTTCACACTCTCGCAACGGTGGATAAACAGGTAGATCCAATTTCTGAGGTTTTCGGCGGATCTGCCATGTATTTCAACGTAAGAAAATCCAAACTCCGGTGAGGAGAAGGTCGTGAGCTTGGTTCAGTTTCTTCTTCTCTAACCACAACAAATCTTAACAATTAGATCAAAATTCAATTCAATTGAAGAGAAGAATTTCTTGAATAGATCTGGTTGAGTAATATCAACACATCTGATGAAGATGTTTGGAGCACCTCTAGTCCAAGCGGAGGAGGCGGCAACTGCGGTGTCAGAGAGCGATAGAGCGGCGGTTGCAAGCTCATGAAATCCGAGATGAGACAACCAAAACCCCCACCTCTTCTTAATGCTTCAGAAACCCAACCCCACCCCATTAGTCTTCCCTTCATCAAAGAGTTGAAATCTAATCATAAAGCTTGTTGTTTACTGGATAGTTTTTGAAAAAACACAACGAAGGAGTGAACAATGGAGGATGAAGCTAGAGATGTTTTTGACCATATTTCTTTATTAATGTTTAATTCCATTTAATTTTTGGTTGTAATTTGTTTTTTCATTTTAAAATAAATGTTAATAATAAAAGGCTATATGAAATTAATTTAATTACATAAAATGTGAAAATAACCCAACCAGCTTGCCAACTACATGTTTTAACGAGGGACCAAAAGTGGAAGAATCTGAAATGACAATGACATAATCTAAACTATTTTTTTACAAGGACCAAAACCGGAATTCGCTCATATTACAGGGACTAAAAGAGATATTTACCCTTTTAAATTTCTAAAACATAAAATTCACAATTTCCAATAAAATGTTTCTATCTTTAGACCATCCACAATGATAGGTGCTTCACTTATTTAGCACCGAGCTAAATAGACACCCCTATTGTAGAGTGATATTTATTGGTGCTTATAGAAAAGGGTGCCTATATAAGGACTTTATCTCTCTTTATTTTTTTATGTGAATTTCATTAAATATTTTCTAATGAAATAAATGAGCAATTTAGAAATGTAATAATAGAGTTATTAGTGGGACCTATTAATAAATTTTGTTGTGGTGCTGTGTTGGAGAAATTGAATGTTTATTAGGTATTGACATTAAAAATTTATAAAATGAATGATGTGTACATGTGAGGCTCACTTAAGCACCCAAATAGGGGAGCTCTATTGTGGATGGTCTTAGTTTCTTAACTTGTGTCTTAAGGACATAAGTTAACATTTTCCATTGTATATGTATATTATTACAATTTGATATTTTTTTTAGCATATAATAAACTCAAATTAAATTTAGTAAATAAGATCAAAATAAGCTCTCGCGTTTACATGCCTAAACTTAAATACTAATAATCCTCGTGAGCTTAGTTCAGTTGGTAGGGATATTGCATATTGTATGCATGAGCCGAGGTTTGAACCCCAAACACTCCACTTTTTCACAATTAAATTGTGTGAGCTATAACCACTATACTACTTGACTGAAAAAAATAAAAAATACTAATATTTAAATTTAATGACTCAATTGAAATCTCTCAGATCTAATTGTTTTTTCTTCTAATTTATATTTAAGACAAACAACGAATTAATAATATGGAACCTCTTAAAAAATGAATTAATATATAATTTTCTTTTGTACATTGAATGGCTAAAACATGTTAATAATTTTAAGAGATTGTACCAATTATTTTTTTAAGAGATTGATAATTGAGAAAATAAATCGAATTTTGGACAAAATTTGGATGGAGGGTGTCAAATTTACAAGTGAAACTATGACCCTATAACTCCAGTCGATTAAATTCCCTTAATTTTGTTATTACTCTGGTTCTTGATAATTGTGATTTCCTTACAATGAATCAAAAACTGCTTTCAACAGCTTAAATAATATAAGACCTTTATCATCTTGGTAGCCGTTTATGTTCAAAATCCAACCTTAATTGGGGCTTGTCCGTAATCACCTAGTAATTGCGACATTTGAGTCATCTTCATCGTAGGTTCTGACACCTTCAAGAGTGCGTGTGTGTGGTGGGTTGGGAGGGAATCAGGCTCTCTCTGAAAGACAAATCAATTGAATACTAGAAATTACGTTTCTAGTAACCTTTCTGTAGCAACAACCCTTGAGGTTCTCTTTCTTTGCCAACCTTCATACCCCGTGTTCGCAGGTAGATAACAAGGCATAGTCTATGATCTCTAAATCTTTTTTAGGATATTCAATTCCTCCTAGTTCTAGTTCTGGGTGATTTGCTTGATATTTGACCAAGATTACTTACGTGTTTTGTTTTAGTGTATGTGACATGGCATATACTGTCATGCATTTGCCTGTGCGCAGTATCAATTGATCCTTAAACTGTTGACAAATAAAACAAAGCTAGAACACCAATCAACACAATCTCATTTAGAAACAAGTCAGGAGGATCTTTTCATTTTTCCATCAGATTCAACTAGCTAATTTAAGACTTACAAGCACAAACAAAATATGCATTCTGTTTGGACTTGAATATTATTTATACAACTATATATATAAGACACATTTCCTTGCCAAGTGCATAACAAAACCATAAAGATGGAGCTGAAAAATCCAAGAAAAGTTGCCAAATTCTTCTAATCACATGTGTACAAACCCAGGCATTCATAGCAATATACTAAACAGTTGTTTTGTCATTCTTCTTAGCCTCTTTCTTTCGCTTCTTCTCATTTTGACGATCTTTGGCTTTTAAATCATTTGAGTAAGTCCTCAACAAACTAGATAGATTTTCATTTCGATGCGCTGAACCAAATTAAAGATAATTAATCAGTGATCTGTTCGGATTAACAACAGAACCAATGCAAAATGAAAAATAAGGTAAATATGAGGAAACTAACCGCAGAGAATGACATCTTCCATATTTACAGATTTACGATTTGCATGCTGTGCGAATAACTGAAGATCCTTAGCTAATCGTTCTGCTCACATAACACTTGCTTTAATTAATCCATCAATTTGTAAACATAAGCATTGTAACGGGAATTATTTCAAACACGTTGTAATCATAGGGATGTTAATTCGAATTACCGGTGTATTTGAAGGCTAAATCAGCAACGCAAGCGACAACTACTTTTGAAACTTCCATACCGCTTTTGTTTGCTGCGAATTGGAAACGAGAATTAAGAAATTGAAATGTTCAATTGAAGAAAAGTGAAAATGAAGAATTGAAGTGAATAGAACCTTCAGATTCGGCGATTGTGATTGCGGAGAGTCTGAATCGGTCACGTAAGAGCTTCATTTCCAAATCGTTTTCAACTTCGTTGCTACCGCTTCCACCCACCGATTCCATTTCCTGTGTTGTTTTACAGATTATTCAGTTCAACGGAGGGAAAATCAAATCTCGCTATAAGAATGGAAACGATATGGGCCCGATTTGTTGTATATTCCCGGTTCAGGTAACCCGATTTAGTCAGATATTAATTTTCTTGTAAAATAAATGAAAACATTTTTTTTAAATACAATTTTTAGTTGCATTTCAACTTATTGATTTTATTTTAATTTTGAAATATAAACTTTCATATATAAAAATATGTTTTCTACACTTTTTTATTTTATTTGTAGATGAAGTAATTAACACCACCTAGAACTCTCTTTCTCACACACATTTTTTTTTATTTCACTAAAAAAAAAAATGTCAAAGTTATGAGATTTTGACCTATTAAATAAGTGATGAGGAGTTCAATATCTATTTATTTTGTATGGAAAAATTTCGATTGGTACGAAACAACCCACATCAAACGCTTTAGAGTTGCCCCTTTGAAGATGAATACTATTAAAGATGGTGGAAATTTCATACATACACCATGATGAAAAAATTGATAAAAAATGTTATCTAACAAAAAATATTCACGACAATTTTTTGTGTGAAAAAAAAAACAAAAAACTTACATAGAAACTGGTATTTTTTGGATAGATTACATAGGAACTAATTTAACAACCACTTTACTATTTCAGTACTAGTTTACCAAAATGAGAGACTATTTTGACCAATAATTACCAACTTCACTTTTCATTTTATGTAATCATTTTCCTTTTCGAAAAAAATCTATTTAATTAGTTTGAATGCCTTTCGAATATATTTATGGATATTGGTAAATAGTCATCAATTCATCATCAATGTTAATAGTAGTAATATTTTGTATACTCAACCATCTGCATGAGCAGCGTGGACAAGTAATAGTAACCCTCAAACAAGTTCACATGAGTAAGTCAAGGAAAGAACCAAAAATGTACTAATCTTTTTTACTGTTTTCTATCCTGTTCATCCTATTCCACGAGAAAAACAATCCAAAACCTTATCATTAACATTTAAATAAAGTTATAACAATCTCATGGAAATCATAAACTGACAGCTACTTCTTGTCATAAAGCAACCTTAATATCCATGTCTTATACTAGCTGAAACTAAACGACAAACAAAACCGATAACCATTGAACAGAATCAATCATCCACTCCTTCATTCATTTTTAATCAATTCCCATTTTTCATTCTTCATACTTTTACGTGTGGAGTGTAGTGTAGTGTAGACAGTGTACATTTTTGGTTTCAATGGATACTAGTAGTGTATGTCTACTACTACGGTTTTTACTCTTTTTGGTTGTGTGTATTATTTCCTCTGAATCAAACTACATAAGATACAATACTAACTCAACCATTGTTCCTGGGAAGCTCAATGTTCACTTGGTCCCTCATAGTCATGATGATGTTGGATGGTTGAAAACCATTGATCAGTACTATGTTGGTTCCAACAACACCATTCAGGTGTTATTCACTCTTCTAAGCACACTCTCTTTAACAATTGAATTGCCAATTTTGATTTGTTTTTTGTTGGTCAAAATGTAGGGAGCATGCGTTCAAAATGTGCTTGATTCCCTTATACCGGCTTTGTTGGCGGACAAGAATCGCAAATTCATCTATGTTGAACAGGCAAGAGTCAAGACTTATCATCTATGTAGCACTGGCACTTCACATCAAAGCCATATTTGGTGTCCAAAACGATACGGACACATCTAGATACATTCAAACATTTCGTGTTGACGTGTCAGTGTTGTGTCTGAATGTCCGTGTCTATTTCAGTGCTTTATTGCTATGCATGCAATCTTGATATGCACATGCAGTTCATAACGATATATTAATAACAGTAATAAAAGGAAAATGCTATCGGTACCGACTTTTTATCCATCATTATAAAGTTTTTAAAACAATTTTCGTATTAGACTCACCTTCATACTGATGATTAATTAAGAAGATAAGCAAATATGGAGAAGAACAAGGAACAAAATTGAAGTCATAAACCCTAAGTCAGTTGTTTGTGTTTTCTTTTTGGATCATGAATGAAAAGTTATAAATGTTTATTGCTTGTGTTACAGGCATTCTTCCAGCGTTGGTGGAGAGAACAGAGTGGGGATGTTCAGAAAATAGTCAAGCAGCTGGTCAACTCTGGTCAACTGGAGTTCATGTATTCATCCATCTGACTTTCCATTATTACATGTCAAGGAAAATTGATCTTTGATCATTATCCATGTGCTTGATTGCAGTATAATAGGATTCAGTTACAATGACATTAAATGATTACTAAAATTTCTGATTGCAGAAATGGCGGTATGTGTATGCATGATGAGGCTGCTGCACATTACATTGACATGATTGATCAGACAACCCTTGGACATCGATTCATCAAAGAAGTATTTGGCATAACTCCAAGAATAGGATGGCAAATTGATCCATTTGGACATTCTGCAGTGCAGGCCTACTTGTTGGGAGCAGAGGTACCATTTTGTTAAATTATAAGGAAAATATAAATTTGATGATGAAAAAACGAATGATTTTGAAGTTGATTTACCTATAAGTCTCTTCATTTTTTCACGCATTTTTTTATTTGTTTCTTAAGCATTACCCTTGTTGGCATAGGTTGGATTTGACTCTTTATTCTTTGCACGGATTGATTACCAAGACAGAGCTAAGAGAAAAGATGAAAAAAGTCTTGAAGTTGTGTGGCAGGGCTCTAAGAGCTTTGGTTCATCTGCACAGGTGATTGATTTAAAGTGGTTTGTGTTTATGTTGATGATGCATATAAAATAATTGCACTTTCATTTATCTTGGCTTCTGTTTGTTTCATTTACTCATTCTAGTATATTATCCTTACAAGTCCTTAAAATTGTCCATGGATCGATATAGATATTTTCTGGTGCGTTCCCTGAGAATTATGAACCTCCCGGTAATTTCTACTACGAAGTAAATGACGATTCTGAGGATTCTCCAATTGTTCAGGTAAAATCTGAGCCAAATATTTCAGTAAGGCATATTTGCTATTGATTGACAATATTTGTTAAGCAAACTTGAGTGTTTTTTAACTTGTAGGACGATATCAACTTGTTCGATTACAATGTCCCTCAACGAGTAAATGAGTTTGTCTCCGCTGCAATGTCCCAGGTATGCAATATCATGAGTAAATAAGGTGTTAGTTCTTCAAAATAATGTAATTCTCTATGTTTAAAACATATTTTTCGAAAATAAATATACCACTAGGATTTTAAACAATATGATCTAAGTTTTATCAGTCACAATTGGAAAAGGATTTGAATCGACAAGTTAACAACTCCAATGCGTATCCTGTAACAGGCCAATATAACACGCACAAATCATATAATGTGGACAATGGGGACAGATTTCAAGTACCAATATGCACATACCTGGTATAGGCAATTGGACAAATTTATTCACTATGTTAATCAGGTTGCTTATCTTCAACTCTTTGCTTAATACAAAAGTTTATAATTTAAGTTTATTTCGCCAAGAGTCCTTTGACATACTAATGGGCCGGCTGGATAATGCTTATTTAGGATGGACGGGTTCATGCCTTATACTCGACCCCATCAATATATACTGATGCAAAACACGCTGCAAATGAAGCCTGGCCAATCAAGACTGATGACTACTTTCCGTGAGTTCCAAATACAAAATGTGTAATATATTCAGGAAGAAGCTTCAGATTGTAGATTATGCCGGCAACATGACTTTGAGAATAACATTAGGGTGGCTGCGTTGCCTACCCAAACAGTTACTTCATGTTTAGCTCCATAGTAGCATTTTTCTAAATTGTCATTTCATATTTGGACCATGAATTTATTAGGTATGCTGATCGCTTAAATGGCTACTGGACGGGGTATTTTACAAGTAGGCCAGCCCTCAAAGGTTATGTTAGATTCACGAGTGGATACTACTTGGTAAGCCTTCTAATTATTGTTAGTTTAAGTAAGGGTCTTGTTGAAAAACTCTCGTAGGCTTTAAAGTGTTATCAGAATTCCACAACTTTGGCTCTTATTAGTCTTCAATCTTGAAATAGACAGCAAGGCAGTTGGAGTATTTCAAAGGGAAGAGTGCCTTAGGTCCTAATACTGACTCTTTGGCTGATGCTTTGGCTATTGCACAACACCATGATGCAGTATCTGGTACAGAAAAACAGCATGTGGCTAATGATTATGCAAAACGGCTTGCAATAGGTTACACAGAGGTGATTCTTATCTATACCTATGTTCTCTTTGAAATTTATTTTCTTTCATATAAACTCAAAAAAAATAAAAAAAATCAATTTGGTGTCTAATTCAGGCCGAGAAAAGTGTTTCAGCATCACTTGCTTTCTTGACAAAGGCAGCAACCAAAACCGGTCATAGGACTCCACAGATTCAATTTCAACAGGCAAGTAGTGATGTTCTTTGGTTCAACCATTCCGCAATGTGCTACTCTGATTCCTTTACTAGCCTGCACTATGTTGATTTAAGTCTTCAAATAGCATCTAAACTAGCATTTTGCTTATCTTTGTGTGATGACTGTACTTTATTACATGATTCAATTTGTACGATACTTCACATTCAAGATAAATCACCCAGTAATATTAATATATCTACCCCTATAATCATACCATTTTCCTTTTCTATGGCAAAGTATGAAATTATACATATGTTCATACTGTGGCAATGTCACTTTCAATAAAAATCCAAAACTTCAATACGGATAAGTCTTATATTGCATATATTTCATGAATTAGGTTATTGTCATTCTTAACAACATACTTTGACAATTAAAATTATGAAGACTTGATGCTGAGGTAGAGATATTGGCCATGCCTTTTCATTGTGACCATTGATTTTATTAATATCCTTTTATCTCTTCCATCTTACCATTGCAGTGTCCACTTCTTAACATAAGTTACTGTCCTGCATCAGAAGTTGACTTCTCCCATGGGAAAGATCTGGTGAGGAGCTAGCTATGACATCTAATCTGTTTCTTATCAGAATGCAAGACTTTTATCCATCAATATTTTCGTGATTTATATTGCCTTTTTAGGTTGTTGTCGTGTACAATCCTCTCGGATGGAAAAGAGACGATGTTATAAGGATTCCTGTGAGTTTCTTCCTTCAATCAACTTTTATCATCTTCATTGTTCTGATATATTCTCGTCTGATTATGAAACATCCTGTGAGCTAGTTACATATTATCAACTACATGCACAAACATTGTGGTACATTTTTTCATGTGTTGTGGAATTACCTTGTGTATCACCATGAGTGAAGGTCTGAAGGATTTCAAACTTAATATGGACAGAACTCTTCCATCCTCAAATATTGATTTTGCTTGAAATGACTAGTCTATCAAATTTGTCATAGGTTGCCAATGAAAATGTTGTTGTTCGGGATTCAAGTGGGAAAGAAATCCAATCCCAGCTATTGCCGATACCTGATGCTTTTCTTGGTTTAAGAAACTACCACACCGCAGCATACCTAGGAGTTTCTCCAAGTGTAAACCCTAAGTATTGGCTTGCATTTTCAGCTTTTGTTCCCCCACTTGGTTTTAGCACTTACTATGTGTCAAAATCTAAACAAGCAGGTTAGCTCTGACCAGTGACTTAATTCTTTAGAGTTGTGTTATGTCATCACTCATTCCAATACTTGTGTTTGCAGCTGCTACTTCAGATAGGGATATAGCACACAGATCAGGGAATCAGAGTGATACATTTGAAGTAGGCCTAGGAAACTTGAAACTTGTCTACTCTAGGAAGGAAGGGAAACTTACTCAATATATCAACAGGAAAAGGAAGGTATGTGATTTGTATGATACATTACTAGTTATAATTTATATCCATTTAGAGATAAAACATAAAACTTTGCTAGTGCTGCTAAATATGCATACTATAAGTTTTATTTGATCTGATATGAGTTCTAACTTCTAAGTTTCTGTTCCAAATGAAAGGTCAAAGAATCTCTAGAGCAGACACATAAGTATTATGCCTCGTATGGAAATGATTTTACAATAAATGCTCAGGTGATAATGTTTCTTCTATCCTTAGAATTCTGATTAATTTTCCTTTCCCTGACACTTCTTTTTATTAGGATGATAATTAGTTTGATCACAATTACTTATTTCAAGCTATTGGTTTAATTGTCCACAATTTATAAAGGCGTCTGGAGCATATATTTTTCGCCCTAATGGTTCATCAATTCCCATCAACTCCAACGACAAGGTAAAATAGTATGTATGCTACTTGTGCTCAATTACCAATTTTTGGTGTAACAAGAGATTAACAAGTTTTCATTTTTGAAATATTTCAGTCTGCTCTCACAGTTTTGCGAGGACCAATCATGCATGAAGTCCATCAGCAAATCAATTCATGGATATACCAGGTAGGTAGTATTCATCAATAGTTTAGGCAACTTTCTAGATTCTTTCAAACATCTATGGTTATTTAGTACATAATATATAATAGCACAAGTATCTTAGGCAGAGAATTGTCATGAATTATAGTTAAGAAAATAAATAAAACTTAGAATCTGTTAGAGGCATGCAGTAGGCTTATTCTTTATCCTCCCTTGTTGAAAGCTCCATATAGCTATATCAATAATTGACTATCGTCTTAATTGAACAGACTACCAGACTGTTCAAAGGAAAAGAACATGCTGAAGTTGAGTTTATTGTAAGTATTATTCTTTTATTTTTTTCCTGTTTTTCGAACATAATTACTAGATACTTTATTTTATAAGAGCATGTAATCATGATTTTTTTTTGACACCAGGTTGGACCTATACCAATTGACGATGGAGTTGGCAAAGAAATTGCAACTGAGATTAAAACAAATCTAACAAGCAGCAAAACCTTCTATACTGATTCTAATGGACGTGATTTCATCGAACGGGTATGTCAAACAGGTTTAACAATTACTTTTTAGTTAGATTTTTTCTATTTCAATACCAAATATAATGAGTTTTTAACTGCTATGATGATGCATACTTGTACAGGTTCGAGACTATAGAAAAGACTGGAACTTGGAAGTAAATCAACCTGTTGCTGGAAATTATTACCCTGTATGTTATGTTGATTGTTAAGCCATGTGTATTACAATATCATACATTTGTACACATGAAGAAAAATTCTTTCGAGTTGTCGATTAATGAATTCTATATTCTTGTTTCAGATCAACCTTGGAATTTACCTAAGAGATAAAAGCAGAGAGTTTTCTGTATTGGTAGATAGGTCTGTGGGTGGCTCCAGCATCGTAGATGGACAATTGGAGCTAATGGTTCATAGGTTTGTTATGCGCTTATGCTCATTATGTATCACTCTATATTATACAAATCAAATAACTTATTCAATTTTTTAACCCTTTTATGTAGGAGGTTACTTGTTGATGATTCCAGAGGTGTTGCAGAGGCACTAAATGAAACAGTTTGCGTCTCTGATAAGTGCACAGGGTTAACAGTAAGAAAATCTACCTAGCCTGTGAGTTATTACGTGGCAAGGATCATAGTTTTCATGTCTTGCTTATTCATTATATACAATAAATTTTTCAGGTTATAGGGAAGTACTATTTCAGAGTTGATCCTGTAGGAGAAGGTGCTAGATGGCGTCGAACATTTGGTCAAGAGATATACTCACCGTTTCTTTTAGCCTTTACAGAGGTGGTTAAGGAATGGTTGTTAGTTAGAAGTGTCTGCATTTCGTAGTGAGCTGAATTTATAGTTAATAACTCGTTTATTTTTGTCTTTTAGAGTGAAGGTAACTGGGGAGATTCTCATGTCACAACGTTCTCGGGAATAGATTCCTCATACAGCTTACCAGAAAATGTTGCGATAGTAACCCTCCAGGTGGAAAATATGCTGAGTTCTTAAATGGACACTATTGAGAATTTTCCTGATTTTATGTTAAGCCTTCTTACTGTATTCTATAGGATCTTGGTGATGGAAAAGTTCTCCTTCGGCTGGCGCACTTATATGAGGTATACCTTCTTTAGGTTTTATCTACTGGTTTGTATGACATTCTTACCATTTTCCTGCTCAACTTCTAATTCATTCAGAATTAAGAGGATATTTGTTCTTGTTTGGTTTGAAATATATATGCAATGATGCAATATGGCTTTAACAAGTCACATAAAACCTTCGGATTATATGTACTTTATATACTTCAAATATGATTTAGTTCCTTTCTGCATAATGAGTTAGTAGTGATTTATTCAAAGCCAATTAAGTTATTGATCCTTCTCATTCTCTCTTCCTTGTTTCTATTGTTTTTGAGCCTTATTTTCCACACACTGAAATTCTCTTTTTCTTGACAATGCAAGATTGGTGAGGACATGAATCTTTCAGTTAAATCAAGTGTAGAACTCAAAAAGTTGTTCCATAATAAACAGGTAGAATAACATGACTACTGATAATACTTCATAGCTGATTACTTCATTCATATCATATGAAGCTTGTAATTTCATTTGTCTAAGGAGTTTGATATATAATTCCATTGTGTTCAGATAAACAAAATAACTGAGGCGAGTTTATCCGCTAACCAAGAAAGAACAGAGATGGAGAGGAAGAGATTAGTGTGGCAAGTTAAAGGGTCGACTCGAGAACCGCAGGTGTCAAGGGGACAACCAGTTGATCCAGAAAAGCTAATAGTAGAACTTGCTCCCATGGAAATAAGGACCTTTATTATCAATTTTAAGCACTAGTGCATTGGGAGGGAATGGATCTTTTAGCTTGAGATTTTCTGGTGAAAATTGTGCTTATCTCTCCTTTTAAGAAAATACTAATATTCTGTTAAGGTCTCAAATAAATTTTCATAATTATGATGAGAGACATCAGACACAAAATTTTCATGTAATAAAATTAGTCTAAATTTTAGGACAAGAATATGTCAGTGAAAAATAAACAATCCTCTCATAAATGTAAATATGTTGAGGATTTGCTTTGCTAAGATTGTATGGGACTCAAAATCATTGCCAATAAAGTGCAATGTTTTAAAGTATTTTTCTTTTCTTGATATGCATTTCTTCAACACGTGTAATCAACAACTATAAAATAAAATTCATTTTTTGACGTAATTAATTGAAGTGCATATTTAGTATCACGGTGAGTTTGCCAAAATCACAATGAACGAGTCATGTGATTTTGCAACTTTCACAAACTCATGACTGTTCGGTTCTATATGAATTATTATATATTACAAAACACACACTAAAAAAAGAAAAACAATTATTTGTTACGAAATATTGTCCCCCTTATATACCAAAGGGTCTTGCAACTTATTTTCCAACCACTTAACAGAAATAACCAATTCCCCCAATTTACAATTTGATGGAAAATAGATTATGCTCAAAGTAGAATTAAAAAAAAAAAGTGTATTTACTACTTTAGTTGTGTAATTGTGACAAATAAAGAGAGAGATATTAAAAATTAGATTAGATTTCTAGCGACAGACATGAAATATCGCAATTACTAGTTCAAAAATAACATGAACAAAAAAGAAGCAAATACTTCTCTTTTTTTCTTTTGTTTTTTGCCACCTTAGAATAATCAGCAAAAGAGGAACAACGTGACAACAACAAACACAAGAAGAATATTATTCATCATAAACATTGTTTTGTGTAAATGAATTTTGCACATCTCAACGACTCTCCCATGTTTCGTCAACAGGTCCTCTTCTCACCTCTCTATAATCTTTTTTCAAGTTTCATTTAAACATTGTGTGTTTTCTCGCATTTTCATTTAATGTTGGTGTTCTGTTACCGTTACGCAGAGGTTTTTTTTTGGTAGCAAAAATTCAGAGAAAAATAAAAAAAAAATTTGTAACGCCGTCTGTGGGAATCGAACCCACGACCACATGGTTAAAAGCCATGCGCTCTACCAGCTGAGCTAAGACGGCTGGTTGTTTGTTTTTTTAATTCATATACCTTTGTTTTAGCGGATCATGTAATAACTATGTATGTGTTTTGTGTTGTACCAATCAAGAATTGATTGCTTAATTATGTATCGTGAACAACGTCAATGCAGCTTCAGGGTTTGGAAGAAAATGTGGAATCATTACGCTCAAGATGTTGGAAGTTCCACAAGGGATGTAGAAAGTACACGTGAGTTTTCAACTTTTCAATTTCTAGACTATTTTATTTTCCGGATAAACAACTTAATTTGCAGTTTATAGCGTAAAAACTTATCATAATAAGCGCTTATGTAAAGTAATTTCTAACAAAAGATAAAATAAAATTGTTGCCATATGCTACCTTGGAGAGCTCATGCAAATAAGTTGTTTTGTATGTTCACCCGAGCAGTCCCACACATGCTTATGCTTGTAGATAAACTCAAATATGTCAATCCAAACAAGCCTGTAGTGGCATAACATTCCTTAGAAACTGTCGGAATAATTTTACCGAGCGTTGGGTCTTGTCTATCAGAAGGGCTAGTGTCCTACAATGTGGAGAACTAATTTTCGAATCTAGACAGCGAGAGGTGCCTACATTTAATGTCTCGCTCTGTCTTGAATAGAATTACCTCTTGTGGGGGGAACCTACGGAAAAAAAGAAAGAAAACCAACACACATTTTGCTATTATAATGATGAATGTTGCTCTAGTTATTAATTTGTTAATGAGATAAGTATTTTTTTTTTTGTTTAGTGTTAGTGGGAGAAGTTAAAATCATATTCTAATCACTACGATTCCTATATCCTTGACCTCTATCGTCGCTTTTTATTTTTCTTGAACTGATTCAAATTTTGATTATTGCAGCCAATTAAATAGAAGTTAAGCTACAGCTCTCATGGTCTTAAATTTCTAATGCTTTAATAGTTCCTTCAATAATTTTTTAGGGAAGGGCTTGGAGAGGCATATGATGGAGACATTGCATTTGCAACTGCCCTCGAAAATTTTGGAGGAGGCCATAGTGATCCTCTTTTTGTAACTTTGGGAGGTAACTATGCTATGCTTATTTAGTGTATTCTAATGTTTTCTAATTATTGTGCCTCATTCAAATATTCCATTAATAAAATTGTCCTTTTTTAACTATAACTTTTGATTAAAAAAATGGTATGACCAGGACCTGTAATGGCCAAATTCTCTATTGCTTTGAGAGAAATCAGTACACACAAGGAACTTCTTCGTTCACAGGTAATAGTATGCCAACTTTTATAATCACTGTCTTATTTTTTTAAAAGGTTTTGTAGTAACTCAGGTAGAAAAAATCGATCCAGTTAATAATGCGGTCCTGACTATACTTGATGTGGCTTCGTAGGTGGAGCATATGCTAAATGACCGGTTAATGAACATCCTTAATGTTGAAATCCTTGATGTCAAGGTATATAGTGAGTAGCATAATTTTTTGAGATGTTCATACATAACTAATAGTGTTGATTATTTTATGCTAAACATGTGGTATGTTAAGTCATCATACTTGACGATATTCATTATAGTGTTGATTCAACAAAATATTCATAATACCTGCATTAAACATGAATTGTGAATGTTATATTTTAAAGCCTTCAAGTGATGCTTGCAGGAAGCTCGGAGGCGTTTTGATAAAGCTTCCCAATTATATGATCAGGTACTATGAAAATTGCATAATATAATTATCTCTGCATCCATTTTTTTTTATTTTCTTGGAAGAAGCATAATTAGTTTTTGAGTATTCAGTATGATCCTTTACTCTTGAATTATTTTATTTTACAAGGGGCAAATTTCTCAATGACAATTACTTTTCGAAATTCAGTGTTCACTCAATTACTGTATTGGCAAAAATTTGATATATGTTTTAACATCTTCAGTTCAACTCACTTGTCGAATTTCTTATGTTGATGTTCTCAAGTCTGATTACTGAGAACGGAAGAAAAATTGATTTATGAGTTATGATGGATATAATTGAGTATGAACTTTCAATAAACTATGATCTTATTTCAACAATTCTCACTTTCTGGACTTTCAAAGCAATTTGTATTGTAATGTTTTATCGACAAGTTGCATCACAAAATTCAATATTTTGGATTTGCACTCTCAGCGACTCTCTTAAAGAAATTTCAAAGAATTAAGATGCATGTACTAATTCAGTTCTACCAAACCCGAGAAGAAGTTTAGGAATTTTTAAAATAAATTAGATATATTGGAAGTTCAGTGACCTTTCTCATGACCATAGCACAAATACAACATGGATTTCACGCTACAGGCACGTGAGAAGTTTATGTCATTGAGAAAAAGCACCAAGTTTGATGTCGCCGCTGTCATAGAAGAGGTACGTCAAGTAGCTCATCTTTGGTATTGTATTGACAAACATTTTATTATCCTGTCATGGATTACCATGATTTTTTTAATCTAATTTGATAGAGAGACATTCCAGGAATTGCACAATGCAAGAACAATATTCGAGGAAGCTCGTTTCAATCTGGTAATATTAGTAGAACAAGATGTGCTGCTTTTGATAAGAGTAAAAATATGAAATGCATGTGATCAGATCTTAACTACAGAACATATTCCATCCTGTATTCTAGGTTGGTGCTCTTCATAATATTGAGGCCAAGAAGAGATTTGAGTTTTTGGAGGCTGTCACTGGAGTCATGGACGCTCATCTTCGATATTTTCAACAGGTATGACATTACCTGATTGTTCTTATGCCAGTTTGGACCGAATTCACGCTCCTCTCTGCTTATATTTTAGATCAGAGGGAATACAATTTTGCACTTATGCCAGTTTTAAAAATTCTTTCTCTTGTAGGGATATCAGCAGTTACAGGAGCTGGAACCTTTCATTATTGAGGTTACGAAACACTTCACTTTTGAGGATACTTATATGATTTTCTTTTGATTATATGTTTGAAGTTAGAATATTGCATTCAGAGTGCATATACTTCGTCAAAACTCAAAATCTATGATAACTTGAGATGTTAAAGCAGTTAAACTCGTTAGCAACACCAAAATGGCATGTATCAAGTAAAATTGTTGGTTTGAAGATATTGTTAGTATTGACTATATCTTCTATGTTGTAGGTTTTGGCTTATGCACAAAAAGCAAGAGAAAGTTACAATGAGGAGCAGATTTCTCTTTGTGAAAGAATGGTAGAGTACAAAAAAGCAAGTTATCAAGAAAGTAGGTTGTCCTTGAATGGACCTTATGGTTCTCCCAGTGGAGAAGTGAATATTCATCCTTTTTCTAGGATATCAAATAGTGTGGTAGATGCAGTAGCTGAATCAGCTGCAAGTGGAAAGGTATTTATAGATATGATGCTTCCCCTCACTTCATTCCATTCTACTTAGTTTTCATTACTGAACCACGTGCATTAGAATCCATTTGCCTCATAAGTTGAGCACTAATATGTGTAGGTTCGAGTCATTCGACAGGGATATCTTTCAAAACGTTCATCAAATTTGAGGGCTGACTGGAAGAGAAGGTTTTTTGTTCTTGATAGTCGTGGAATGCTTTACTACTATCGTAAACCATTACATACAAATGTAAGTATCCAAGTAAAACTTAAAGTTGAAGACTAATTAAGTATCGAGTATTGTATATTTGGTGATGCTCATTTTTGGCGATAAAAAATATTGTTTAGCTTCGACTTAGACATTTTTCTAAGTATTGAGTATTGTCTATTTACTGAATGTTTAGCATGTACCAACCATTTCAGAGTCTCAATCAGCTATATTCACAGCGGAATTGTGCCAATGAAAACAGTGCAGGCATTCTGAGTAGGTTGCTTTCTTCAGGTTACCCTGGAGTTGTTCCTGATGAAAAATCTGTAGCACGCCACACAGTGAACCTTCTCACATCAACAATCAAGGTTGATGCTGAGCAATCAGATTTAAGGTTCTGCTTCAGGATTATTTCACCCTCAAAGATGTATACTTTGCAGGTATAAACATTACTCTTCACTATGCTTTATTAACATATAGTTTGGTATTTATCATTACTCTTCACTCTGCTTTGGAAAAAAATTGCAGGCAGAAAATGCGCTTGACCAGATGGATTGGATGGAAAAGATAAATGGAGTCATTGCCTCCTTATTGTCGGTACAGACACTAGGTGGAAAGGTACACAATAATTTTTATTTCCAACACACCAGTGGATGCATGTATTACTTGTGACTACTATAATTATAAAACAAATTATGTGACAGTCTTTCTCAGCTGACTCAGAAAGTGGTGATAGCGACTCTTCCAGCATTATCGACTCATTACCAAGTTTACAAGATTATGATCGATTAGGAAGTGGGGATTTTGCATCCAAGAACTCCACCCTTATTAAATCATCTGAAGACTTACAGAAGAATAAGCAGGGTATAAAAGTTGAACAACCAATTGATATTCTAAGAAAGGTTAGCGGTAATGACAAATGTGCCGATTGCGGTAAACCTGAACCAGACTGGGCATCCTTAAACCTTGGCATCCTCGTATGCATTGAATGTTCCGGCGTTCACCGTAATCTTGGTGTACATAAATCAAAAGTAAGTAGTTGATATTTCATATTTATATCTATATATATGTTTCATACCTTATCAAGATCTTATTGTTCGTATTATAAGATTTTGAGAGAAAGAGATAATAGACATTTCTCAACCTGTTTACGTATTGAATATTCTGAACATTAAGTTAGTTACAAGGTAGTTAGTCCTCTATATAGCTGATCTTTACCCGCACACACTAAGGCTAACCTACACCAACATCTTAGTTGGTTACAGCCGGCACTAACGAACTTTTACAAACTGTAGCTTGTTGGGCAAGCTACTATTGCAAGCTGAAGCTCCTCTTGCAAGCTACCTTAACAGCTGGCTCAAACACTAACTGATACAATCAGTTTAACTAGCTATTACATATTCTCGTACAAATTTTGTTTAGTTTTTTTATTGGTTTTAAGGCTTTCAGTTTTCAGTCTTCACTCTTGCAACTAAGGTGTGATGGCGATTTGTGCAGGTAAGATCACTGAAACTTGACGTCAAAGTGTGGGATTCCTCCGTCTTAACTATGTTTCAGTCACTGGGAAATCTCTTTGCGAACTCGGTTTGGGAGGAGCTTTTGCATGCAACAAGTACTTTGCAAACTGATGACACTCCTTTTGGGTAAGTATTGCAGAGATTGATAGGATTGTGTCTAAACTTTCGCTAACATATTTGCAACCTGCATTGCAGTTCATCCAAAGCTGAAAAAAACAAGTTAGGTCATGCAAAAAAACCAGAACACGATGATCTTATTTCACTAAAGGAAAGATTCATTCATGCAAAGGTATTCTGATGCTTATTTTTAGTTACTTCTTTCTGAGAGTTAGAAAGCAATGTTCTTTTTGCTAACTCAGACTCTGGTGATTGAAGATTATGATATTTTGTCCATGTTACACATCAGTGTAAACTACAAAGTATGTGAAGAGATGATTAAGAGTTGAAGATTCATTATTTATGAGTTAATATCTTGGTGATAGAACTTGATTGTTTTCTCTTATGACAGTATTCAGAGAAAGTATTTGTTCGGCGGATGCCAAAAAGTCACCATCTTCTTTCAGTGGGGCAACAAGTGATGGAATGCATCTATGCCAACGACAAGAAAGCAGTGTATCGGCACATTGTCAAATCGGACGTGGACATCAATTCTGTTAGTGGAGAGGCACTATCTGGTATGTCTTCTAATCCCAAAAAGTCCAAACTTCTGGAAACTTTTTGCTGTTGAAATTTGAAAAAAGCATGATACAAATAATTAATTCCTGTGCAGGCTTTTTTTCTCATATATCTTCTTCAAGTGACTCAAATACATCTTCAAGTAAAGTTCAGCTAATGGAGGACATACAAGAGGGTTCTAGTTTGCTTCACTTGGCATGCCTAACAAGTGATGTTGGAATGATCGAGCTTCTCCTACAGTATGGAGCAGATCTAAATGCTATTGATTCAAGAGGTAGGACACCATTGCATTACTGCATTATGAGAGGGAAGACTGCAGCTGCAAAATTGCTTATCACAAGGTACTTATAGATATTCCAATTTTACCTTACATCCCTATACTCTCTATCATTGGATTCTATATCCAAATTGACCTGTTCCCGAAGGTGTAGTCCAATGGTACGGGGTTGGAATGCTGAAAAAGTATTAAGAAGAAGGTCCAGGGATTGATTATTCCTGCTAACAAATTCTCCTCCCCCTAAGAACTAACTACTAACATTTGCCTATATAAAAATATCCATATTCACCCAAGGGCTATCAAACAGTAACCAAAATAACTAAATTCTGGTGTATGTGCTAATTAGAACATAAAAAGCTATGTTTGATCAAGTACAATTATTTTCAGGGGTGCCGATCCACTTGCTGTAGATAAAGAAGGCAACACTCCTCTTAAGCTTGCACCAGAACCTGGCGATATCGGCAAAATCCATGCTTCATTTCTAGAGAAAATTGAGGACCAACCAACAAGTCATTCGGATGTATAAAAAAAACAGTTTTTTGTTGGGAGCCTGGAACTGGTTAGTTGGTTTTGTTGGGCCGCATGTTTGTGGTTATCATCTTTTGTTGTAAGATGGGATAGGCTGTTTAATGGGTCTTCACATCCCTTACAATTTTCAACTACAGTTGTAACATTCCAAAATCATTTGATCAAAGTTATATAGTATATAGGGGTTGTATATAAGTTACATGAGTGATTATTCATAAAGATTAAGTTCCTGAATTGTGCCTAAAGAGAAAAAGTTGAGGTTTAAGACTGAGTTTGCATTTTTACAGAATTGTTCCTGAATTATACCATAATCTGTGAACAGTACAAAAATACCACGTCTATGTTTTGTAGATTAGATGAATACAGATGAGTTGGTTTTGTTTTTACAGTTTTCATTTCATGCTCATTATAATTTTTCTTTACTTTTACAAGTATCAACAGTTAAACAACAGCGTTTCCTTTTCTCGAAAATCATTCCATCCTAAACATGTTAATGTTAACGTGGTCCAAGTTTCCTTGGATATTTATGGTTTACGTGACAAGCAACTTCTAGGGGAGCATATCAGCATAATAATGGTCTAAGGCCAACTATAGTCTACAAATAGTACTCTTTTTTTTTCTTTTTCTAACACTGCAAGTAATACTCTACTCCCACTAGTCCTATATATAAGAAGAAAAAAATATAAATCATTGAGTTGAGACCAAGGAGAATCAGTTAATACGATAGTTTTAAAAGTTTATTTCTGAAATAATCTTGTTATTCAATGTTTTTACTTTTTGCTTGGTACATAAATACAAAAAATATTGTATCTTATCTTATATTTAAGACCACAAATATCTCCAAAAGTTTTTTATATTTGTATATGGGACCAAAATATACAGGACCAAAGGTAATGCGTGCACGTTATTAGTAACCTTGATTTTCATTCACTATTTGGAAATTAGATCAAAATGTGGGCATTGTGTGTTAGCCTATACCTTTAATATTGCCAATTTTGCTGCAGATGCATTCATTATATGGCATACGTTTCTCTTCTTTTTCCAACTACTTTTTGCTTCAAACGGGAAGATAATATATATAATAAATTTGTGATAGCCACGTTTGAATTGGAGGAATAAAACACAAATAGCAAGTCACTTCAAAACTGTGTTTTATCTGAAAGTAGTATAAAGAGGAAGGATAAACAAGCTTCACATCAAAATCTTGTAGAAGGTGCCACCAAAGTGTAACTGCTTTTAAAAGAGATAAAATTCATTCATCTGAAAATTTCTTCCAATTCAACTTAAACTGAAGTCACCAGAGCCAATATCATACACTTGAATTGTAACCATTAAAAAGTAAAAATAACTGATATAATAAAACTTGCTAAATTGACTGTTTGAAATGGAAAGTACTACTAGTTTGTTTGTTGCCAAAACTAATTAGATCATGCCATTGAAGCCAGCTGAATCCAAGAGTACTGCTTTGATTTGCTCTGGATGGACATCTTGACCTTCTTTGCATTGCTGTAAAAGAAAGGAGATTTAGCCTTTACACCTCAATCACAATAAATAAACAACTTATAACAGTTTCCTGAATGTCTAATTGTAGTTATTTTGTAATGAATTGTTGTAAATCCTTTTGGTTATCAAATGTAGAAAGTATTGAATGTTCTATCATTAACAAGATACTAAGTTAAATGAATGCATTTGTTTTTTTACCTCAGCTCTGAAAATATCCATAGCATATCCATTGAAACAACTTATAACAGCTTGCTGAATGTCTAATCCAAGGTTATCCAAAGCCCTCATGGTTGAGAGCAACATACCAGGTTTGCGGGTACAAAACATGTGGATATTTACAGCCCTTCCTTCCCGCAACCGAACCTCAACCTATACAAAAAATGAAAATAACAATTGCACAATGACATCAAGCAAACTTTCTATTAAATCATTCTAATGACAACCAAAATGCTCAAATGTGTATATGAGCCTAGTGTCAAACCAAGATTGATAAACCTAGACCTGGTAAATAACAATCATAAGATACATGACTCGTTCCATTTCCACCCTAAAACAAGCAGAAGCTCAGTTTCACTTTAAAGCACACAAACAAAGGATTTTGATTGTGTGCGTTGTGAGTACATGCATTAGCCACATCTGGACCGTACATATTTTAATGTAGATTTTGATTTTTAAATTTAAAATACTGAGCTTTAAATCTAGACCGTCTAATCTTGATTGTACAATTCAAATGTAGCTGGTTGCATACAGTCACAGAGGTTGTGATTGCACACAACCCCCATATCCACAAGCAAATTTGCTAGCTGTCAAATGTCAATACACACCACTGTTTCTAGGTTTAGGAATACAAAGTAAGAAAGCAATGTGATTTTGAGCAAATATCTAAGCAAAAGGACAAGTTCCAGCATTGGACAAACAAACAACATTACCCTGGCAGGTTGGCCATTGGGGCTTGGCAATGAGCTGGGGCATAGTTCTTCTTTGATACGGCCCGGCAACGAAGATGGTGTCGGTGTCAAAGGATGGAAGCTTGAAGCAGGTGTTAGTGAAGATCCAGCAGGTGTTGATTCCAACTCATTATGAAGGTCATTGATCCTTTGCAGAAGCTCCTTCAGATACTCAATTGCATCCCCAAGAATTGAAGCCCTATCCATCTATCAAACCAAAAAACATGTCATAGAATCCTCAGATCCATCACCAATCACAGCAACTAAACAACACAATTAAAGCCTTTAAGACATATTATCAATCTTAATTAGCTAATTACCATAATTAATCCTTAATCCTTATTACCCTAACAATGACTCACATCAAATTCTTTAAGAATCATGAATTAGTAACTAACATAAGCATTAATCAAAATGGAAAATGAAACTTTCTAAACACTTTAAGAACTTGAAATATTGAAATTAAAGAGGCTTTGAAAAATTAAAACTCTTACTTTGCTAATCTTTGGAACAACGGACCTCAGCATATAGAGTCTATCATTGAGCTTCTTCCTCCGGCGACGTTCGGCCATCAAATTCTTAGCAGGCATTCCTTTCTTCTTCCCTTTCTGATCAGTAACAGTACTATTACCATTGGAACCATTTCCATTATTTTTTCCATTACTCTCGGCCAAATCATCAGAATCATAATTCAAACCAGACCCATCAAAACTCAAATCATCAATTTCATCTCCACCACTGAACTTCCTTTTCTTATCACTCCCTTCACCAATCTCACACTTTCCCATGTTTTTTCTCAGTGCTGCTCTTTTCTGAAACAGAGTAGGTTGTGTTCCAGAAGAAGGCAAAGAATCAAGTGGTCTCAAAAACAGTGACTTTCCAGAACCCTCTTGAGAGTTCTGAAACCCCATGAAGGCATTGTTGATTTGAGGCAAATGGGGCAAGCTCAACTGAGTAGTAGTAGTAGTAGTAGCAGTAGCTGTTAATGGAGCTTTCGAAGCGAAATCAACAAAACTACTGATAAAAGAAGAAGTAGCCATTGTTGAAGCTTGATGATCAAGAAAACCAAGTTCACAAGGAAGTTCAAAAGGGTTAATAGGTTTGTGATTTTGAGGAGGAAGAAAATACTGAAGATGGTTGGAATTGGATGGTGTTGGTTCAGGATGAAGAAGGGTGTTGAAAACGGAGGAAGAAGGTGAACATGAAGAAGAAACGGAATCATTGATGGTGTGAAGTAAAACGTTGTCTAAGTTAGGAGAAGAAGAAAAAGACATGTCTCTGATGTACCATTGTTCATCATCATCTTCATCGATTTCACCAAGCATGGGTTTGATGAAAGAAGAGAAATCTTGTTGTGTGTTGTTGTTATGGTTATGGATGAAAGCAGATGAAGGAGTGTTTGGGTTTGTAGAGTTGTTTTCGTCTTCTCTTTCTTCCATCCAACCATTGTTGTTGTGGTTCATTCTGGACATCATGGTTTTTTGTTTTTGATTCTGATAAAAAAAGGTTGTGAGTTTTTTTTTTGGGTAATGGTGTTTTTTAGGAGAGAGGGAAGAGAGAAAAATGGAAGGCCAAGTGGTTGGGTTTAAGAGGTGAGAGAGACAGAGTTAAATGAAGAAGGAAGAAGGACGTTGCAGAAGGAAAGGGGCATTCCCTTTTCTGCTTTGTGCCTAAAAAAGAGGGGAAACCATATTTTAAGCTAGAAATTTCATGGACAATTAATTAGTTAAGTATGTCAAGTACATGATTTTAGTAAAAAAAATAAAAAATTTAAATCAACAAATGTTAATGTTTCTTATTAAAAAGTTGAACTAAATACATCAATTTTTGTTGACCAAAATATCTTCTATGAGCTGTATTTTATAGAATTTTTCATGGAAAATGTGTATAAAAAAATACAGCCCAAAGTTTTTGGAGAGATGATGGTTTAGATTGCAGTTTTTGATAGAGGCACATAACATAACATAACATAACATAACATGAGGTTGAAACGTTACAGAGCAACCCAACCAAGCACCGCTTCCCCATATGAAGCTGCAAGGCCATGATGAATGGAATGAGAAACGCACACAATCATTTCTTAATATTGCTTTCTACACACGCTATTTCACTTAAGTTACTTTGTTAATTTGATACACTATAACACTCGTTTTTTCTCTAATGTTTTCCACTTTTCTTAACTAGAAGAGTAGTGGTATTAGTTTTGGAGGGTTTTGAGACAACCGTTTTGGAGAGAAGTATGATAATTGGCATAACCCATTGCATGGAACGTTACGCACTAACTAACCCACTAACCAAACCGATCACCGTTTCCCCCAAATAGGGCTGGCTGACTGCAAAGCCATGTGATAAGTGGGATGACCATTGCTTGTAGTTGTACAACCACCCTTTCCGTTTGTGTGTTTTTCTGTTTCTGATCCTTGTCTATGCACGTTTGTTTTTCATTTTACACCCTTTTCATAACTTTTCTGTCACGTTAAACCATATCTTGAGGAAGCAAAATGCCACTAACACATACTCTAAGTCACATTTTTTAACATATTCTTTTTAAGTTGTTGAAACTTATACACTTTAACATAATTTTGTGAAATTCACGCAAATAGGTGGATTTAATTTAAAGGTGAGTTTTAAGTTGCATCATCTTCATAAGTGGTCTATTGTGGACCGATATTTAAAATTATTAGAAATTTCAACAAATGTCGACGATACTATTCAAAAATAGTATCAATTAAGACGCTAAATAAGACGCTAAATTGATTGATGTTGGTTCAATATGAATATGTTCTTGATCCCTATAAATATATCAAATTTTCCTTCGACTTTTAGTCCATATAAAATTTTCAATCACCACTTTTGACCCTTATTTTTAAGTCAACTCATGTATTTTTTTTCCTAATGAAATTGTGCAGAAATGTGTAGAATATTGTAAAAATCTCTTCAACAAAATTAAAACTTTTTAACAAAACATGAATTAAATATGAATTTTTAACCGCCAATTATAAAAATTCATGTTTGGCTACGAGGGTTAGGAATTTCAAATTTCTTCATTTATTATATTTTTTCAAATTTTGCAATTTAATCCCCATATTTTTAAAACAATTTAAATTGATCCCAATAAATTTTTTAAAAAATTCAAACCAAATCCTCAAAATTTCTATAAGTCGCAAATTGGCCTCAAAATTTTTTAATTTTCAAATTGGTCACCATTTTTTAATTATCAAATTGGACAGAATTTTTTAAAAATTTATAAAAATAGCCCAAAAATGTTAGCAATGAATTTTTTTTATTACTCTCTCCAAACAAACACATTTAAAAACCAAGGCAATTCAATTGAATTATTTGAATTGCATACAATACTAAATTCTTAGATTTTCAATTACTTTATCCAAAGACACTCTAAAATGATCGAATTAATTTAGATGAGCGAATATCTTGAGGTAATGTAATTTTTTGAGGAAATTCAAAGCCTCTCATGTAAACTTTGTTGTTTGGATGATTAATTTAGAGAATTTTTAAAATGATGGAAGTTTGTGAAGTATTTTGTCAAAGTTAAATTCAAAGAACTTCGTAGTAAAAAAAAATAGAGAATTTCAAATCGCACATAAAAGATAGGCATTTCAATTTTTTTCTTCTTATATTTTTTCAAAATTTCCAAGGTGGTCCCCATATTTTTCAAAATTGTCAAATAGATCCCGATATATTTTCAAAAAGTTATAAATTGGCCCCATTTTTAAAAAATACAAATTTGACCCCTCTAATTTTTTAAAATTTGTAAATTGGTGGTCTTCTTTTTCAATTTTCAAAATTCCCAGTTTTAATTTTTATTTTATTTTATAAAAGTAGCCCAAAAATGTTAAAAACGAACTTTCTATCCAAACAAAAGCATCTGGAAATGAAAGCAATTCAATTGATTTATTTGCATTGTCTAATACGCTAAATATTCTCTAAAATTTCTAATTAGCTCATTCGAACACACTTTAATAGGTCTAAGTTTTTTTTTGTGTGTGGCATGTAGTTTGACTTTAATTTTTTTAGCTAAATAGACTTCTAAGCAAAGTTTGACCTTAAAAGTTGGGTTAGATCTAAACTTAACGTAGGCTAGACTATAGGCCTCTGTCGATCGATCGGACCTATTTCCACCCTTAACTTGCTTTAAGAAAATATCAAAATTTTAATAAAAATTGGTTGTGATTAGTTTTCAATTGTTTTAACTTAGTTTGATTATTAAATGAGATGGGACTAAAACGGAAATAATTGTGATATTGACATTAAAAACCTTCCCTATTTCTTAAGTACAGAACAATATTAGGATATAGGAAGATGGTAGAAAAGTAGGAAAGCTTAATACAGTACTAGTACTAGTAAAATATAAAGAGTCTCAAGTATCTCGTGAACCATTTCTGGCCACCGCAGTTACTGCCCAATCCAAGCTATAACACCTTACACTATCTCTCACTATGACCACAATATGGTACACTACTCTATTGTATTCTTGGGCGGTTACTTCTCATATGGTTTCAACTTTCAAGTTTCAATTCTATCAATTCAAATAGTACTATTAAATTAGAAGAAGTCAAACAATGTTTTCTTTCTCTTTTTCATGTGTAAGTGCAACGGGAAACTATTAAAAAACGTACCATAGTATATATTAGATTGAGTAGTATATACTATTTAGATTGGGTCCACAAAAATGTAATTATATTTACATCATGCATGTGTAAAACTGAGCCAGAATTGAATGCAAGAAATTGAATTAAAACCGCATATCATTTGCTCAAAATGTTACTAGTTACTACTAGAGGGACAAGAATCTTAAATAAGTTGCAGGCTGTGGGTATAGGGAAGGAAATATACTCTCCTTTATTATTTGTCCACTAACCTCGTGAGCATGGGACATACACATAGTAAAACGTTGATGGTTATGTCGTCATCACAAAATATTTGAATTCTGTACTCTGCCCACCAAGTTGTCTACTAATATTCATACAACTAAAATTTTGAATTGCTTCTCAGCAACAAATTGTTTACACAAGTTGTTGCTCCCTCGTTATCATATTATGTATCTTATTTGTAATATTTAGTTTCTAAATGTGTGAGACGCTCTTGAATACGTCAAAATTTACAAATACATCATCAAATATCTCTTTTGTTTGTAATTTTATTGATTAATCGACTAGCAAAAGAAAAAGACATACCCCATGATTAAAATCGCCAACTAAATAGATATGGGAGATATGTTTGCAATTTCGAGTCATTTATGGACTATAATGGCCGTGCTTCGAACATTTAAGGACCAAAATAGTTGTTTACCCATTATTTCATCTATTCTCTTTTAGGTTTCAAATAGCCTAAATGTTGAAAAGTGAAAAATTGTAGTTTCAAACCCACGCACAATATATCATCAAATGTTATTGCAACATTTTACCATGTAAATTGTACTAGGGATTTATTGGTTTCTTTATTGTATATCAATCCACCTAACAACTAGCAATAAGAACTCATTTTGGTTCATTTGGTGGTGCTGGCTTGAAACCTTAGAGTTTGTTTATCTCAACGTTTCACATTCAATTCTCTCCGATACCAATTGTGGTGGACTAGTTTAGTTTTTTAAAAAAACAAAAAAGAATACTAATAATAAGTGTATTTTAATAAATTAACAACACACTAATCATTTCAATAAGATTTATAAACAACTGAAACGAGACACTTATAATATTGAAACAAAGCAAATAAATTTGGTTGTTACTTTTTTCACCTTACTTTCTTCTCATGTGTACTCCAAAATTTAAAAAGGGTCTTGTTAACGAGTGCCCTCGGGGCACTCTTTAAGCATCCCAAATTTAGTAATTATTCTTTTAAAAAGTCAACTATTACAATTTCCAATGCATTCAATACACAAGTTTTCATTAAAAACTTACTATTTAAAGTGCTCAAAGAATGCCCCGGGGACACTCGTTAACATTTTCCATCTAAAAAAAATACTTGTGTTTGGAAAATATAATTCGAACGACTTTTTAGTGTTTTTCAGATTATAAAATCCAAAGCGTGTTTAACTAGATTTTAAAATAAGGGGTTAAAATCCAAAACTTGATTAAATAAGTTTCAGATTTTATAATCTGAAAAACACTAAAAAGCCATTTAGATTATATAATCCAAACGAGAGTATTTTTGGAAGTTTGGAGGACGCGCGAGAAGAGAGTTAAGTGGAAAAAGTAACAACCCGTCAATTTTACTAAGTGTTCAACCATTAGATAGTACGAGGCCTAAAAGCCAACACAAGATGAAAGCAACTCTTTTCACTATACTGCAAAAATACTAAAATACCCCCAATGACATTTATCTGCCGTGGAGATATTTTGGTATTTTCGCGGTGTGTAGGAGCAAAAATGGAAGTGAGAAGAACAATTTTCCATAAGATTCTCAAAGTTGAATCAAAGTATGCTTTGAGATTTATCGGCAACTTTTTAACAAAAGATATAAAATACAAATACTAACTAACAATTGACGAATATAACACCATATTTTGTTAGTGTAAACTAGATAATTTATGTGCGCAACTATAGATCAAATTGGATAGAGTCGTAATAGATGATAAAACTATTCATCAAAAAATTTAACAATGTTCCGTTCCAATACATCATCTTTTATTTACTAAAATTCATGTTTCTCACCAATTATAAGTAGAAAGCAGAAAATGAAATATTAATACCCCCACAAAACCTAGGTACACAATCTTTATACCTAAAACACCTCCCACTTTTGCTCTCTTACTAACTTAACCTGAGGGTCAAGTGTTTGCATGTACCCCTTCAACACGACGGAACGTTGTTCCACCCCGACCATCATCCATGATCACTTCAGATCATAATGTGTGTGATTAGAAGAGAAATGAAAATATGCATAGACGTTATAGCGAAACATGGAGTATCTAACAGCCAAGGAAAATTGGGAATAAAATCAGAGAAATGCCACAACGAAAAAAAAAGTTGCGTAAACTTTGAGTTCTTTATTTTCTATTTAATAAAATAAAAATATAGCCCCCCCATTCTTCTTCTTCTCATGTAATAAACCAAGATATCTAAAGCTATGTGCATATTTGTTGTTGTTGCTGCACCACTAAAATTGATGATTTGCAACCAAGATCCGAGGAAGCCAAATAATCTCCAACAGGACCCAACTCAGGAAACTCACTCCAATGTTGAAGCCCATATGTCTGAGGAGAGTTGACGCCATGTCTTCTCCCAACTATAATAAACTCATGTTCTTTAACCATTCCACGAAGAACATCAAGTGTTTGTGATCCATCCTCCACTTTTATTTCTCTAAATGTTACATTTTCCATTCTAGAATGTTCTACATAAGCATCTTTTAAAATTGCTTTATCAAGCACTGCATCCATACACTCTTTGTCCTTTTCACTTTTGTTCTTGTCTACAATGTGATATATCACAAGCTCAATGCTCGACACCCTTGCTGCTCGCTTCGCCAAATATAAAGCTTCTCTATCATCTCTTCCACCCAAAAATACCAAGGCTAATCGAAGCGATGAATCTGTTTGATGAACAGCGCGAGCCACTAAGATTCCAACCGAGCATGGAGATTTTTCCAAGATGTTGCGGTTTAAAGACCTTATGTTCTTGTCATCATATTCAAGCTTTCCATCACTTGACCATTTTTTATGAAAAGGGAGGAATATAATTGATGAAACTTTGTCCAATGCTAGGTGACAAACATCTTCATGCATCAAGTTAAGTGGAGATATAGCAGTATAAGGGTTTACTATTGCTGCGCCTTGTTTATCATTCTCGTATAGTTTGAGATTTAAAACAACATTATCAGAGTATGACTCATGCAAGTTTAAAGCAACAACTTTCTTCTTTTTGTGAGAAATGAAAATGGGTGAAGCCCTTCCGGCTAACTCGATTAAATGCAAGGCATCTACGGTGACAGGATATTCTACTATAGGGTGACAAAGATCAATTACTTCAGTCATAGGAGTTATGTGGTGTGGTTTATGAATGCAAACTAGTATCTTCAGTTCTGAGTCGGGTTTCAAACTGAATATGTTCCTCTTTTGGTAGCCAACATATTTCCTTGAAGGATCATAGAAACATTTTACCAACAAGTGAGTCGCACAAATTGAAACCATGATTATGAATATAACCACGCAATATATTTTCAGACGGATATCCTGCATTCATAAGTATATTTGATCAAGAACAAAAAATTAAAAATAAAAGAATACTCAATGTCTTTAACTTCTACGGTTAATTCATTTCTTTCCCTAGAAAATGTGTGATGAAGGGGAGAGATTTTAGTACTTACATTTCTATCCAATGCGGTAGAGTACATGTTTACTTCCACAACACCTTTGCAGTTCAAAAGTAGGGCAAGGGAGATACCATCCTTTAAAGGCATGTTGAACATGAGTGAAGATAGAAAGCATGCTAACATTTTTAAAAAATAACCCATAAATAAAACAAACAAAGCAGTCTCAAGTGTTGATCCTGAATATGATGATCTCCAAAATCCATATTCTACCTTCATTGTGCTTGTAGTCATGTAAATTGGTAAAAACAATTTAATGCCTAACAAATGAACCCTTTTAATCAATGTAGATCCTAATGGAGGTCCTTCAGGTGTAGCCAATCCCAGAATGAAAGGTAAAAAAACAGGACCCTTTTCTAATTCTCCTGATAACCAACACAAACAAAAGAGAATCCCAATAACAATGTTGATGTAAATATCCTTAACTTCTTTTCCTTCAGGAGTATGTTCAACAATCCAAAACATTGCAGGATGATAGATTAAAAATATGAAGAGAGTGATGGCAAATAAATATCCCAACCTCATGAGAGGTGAAATATAGTGACCCTTATCCAGCAGAGTTGAGGTAACAGTTATAAAAATGTTACTCAATATCTCACCAACCAAAGCAACAGATAATGCTAACCTTCCAAGTTCAGAGTTTAGCAGTTTAAGGTCTTTTAAGAGAGACACAATCACTGCAAATGAAGTTGTATTGTGTCCTATCAGTATTATACCTCTTTCAATGGACTCTTTGTTAAAAACATTTCTATGTTTTGGATCCCAGTTAGAGAAACAGAAACCAATGAGCACAGGGGTTACTAACCCCAAAAGCGAAATCGTCCATCCTTTTCTTCCTGTCCTTCTGATCATGTTGAAATCCATTTTCACGCCTGTTTCGAACAGAAACAACATATAACCAAGTCCTGCAATGGTTGCAAGTGTATCTTGACTCCCATAAGGAAACAAATTCCTCTTGAGGTCCAAAAATATAGGCACTGCTGGTCCTAAAATTAGCCCAGCCTACACACAAATAACCACACAAAATTTTCAGGCTCATACATGATCACAATTATTGTTAGTTCAACAAAACTCAATATTAAAATATATGTAATTTCAGGCTTATGCACAATCAATTGATTACAATTACCTTGATTCATCCGAATTCAAATTAAAGATATATTATATAGTACATAAATAATGAATGTCACAGAAGTTTACATCATGAATCCATCACCACAGTTTCTGATTGGCAACGCAAATCTTTGTCTCATTCTATTTTTCATCAAAGCAGCGAGAATTTTTATTGTTTTTATACAAAAAAAAAAAAGGTAGCTTTGCGAAATTTCATGAATGGAACATTCGTGGTGTATAGCATTGTCGATATAATTATAAAAGAGTTAGAACCATGCATCTTGTTATATATGGAACTGAAGCATGTTTTGCTCTATGCTATGCTAATTTTCGTTAATTAACTTTGACATATATATAAGTTTCATATTTCTACTATCTTGCAACAAGGAAACATAAACAAGGAAATACTTGTATTACAAGTTATGTAAATGTATCTCTTGCACTAATGCTGATAAAAGAAATGGTGAAAAAGTGATATTAAATTTGGTTATTATTATGGTGAGGGTAAATATATAGTTACCATCATTTGTGAAATGAGCTTAGGTAAACCTAACTTCTTGATAGGAAAACTGATAGCCCTTGTTGTGACATAAATTAGAACGACTTGATGAAGAAATACTGGGAAAGAGGACCTGAATGGACTCCCTTCGATCTCATGTTTTCCCCATATGCCATCGGAGAGAATATTAGGCGGGGTGGAAATGCAAACACTATAGTTTAGAAGATTAGAATTAACATTGTTGGATATGGACGTTTCATTCATAGATTTAAATAATGTATCTTCTGTGCTTCCTATCCCCATGATTCAAAACCCAAAATCCCCTGGACGAGAAAAATTATGATAATTGTTAAAGAGAAAGATGCATGAATAATCCAGAATATAATTAAAGATGTTTAAGAACTTCACAATTAATTAAATAAAACCTAGCTAGCTTTTATAGCTTAGTTGTGAGTGTGGTGAAGTTTGTTGTCATAATGTTGTGGTTTCATGTGATTAGGAAGGCAATACAACTAAATATGCTAATTTGAGTAATTAAGTTTATAAAAGGAATACCCAATATTATCAAATACATACAAACAAACAAAAAAAAAAAGTAGAGACAGACATAAACATTAAAGCATCTTTTGCATTTAGACTTGTCATAACTAATGTTGAAGGATCTAATCATCTAAATGCAAAATAGACAAAAATATGAAGATATCCAACCTTTGACTACAAAGCATAAAACGACGCAAATGAAGGAGGCGTTTTTAGAAAATATGAGAAAGCAGTATCGTCTACGCCTTAGCTACAGCGATGTAGATATTTTTAGGTATTCAACCCACATTGTATTTTCTTTTTTCATTTCACCAATATTTTAAAAAAAATTATCTAAAAAATATTGAATTTAAACAATTTTTTTTAAATTCTTTAAAACTGAGATTTTTTTAAAAATTCCTAACAAGTGCTCTTGACCCATTAATTAATCGGAGTAATAATTGAGTTTTTAGTAATAATGATGTAAAAAAACATGAATCTGGTGGGGCCATGGCATGACTAGTGGAAATGCAATGGAAAAGCCGGCTACGTGTCACATATACAGACACAAGTTGGAATCAATCGACGAGGTAGCATATGAGATCAAACTTAACTTGTTGGAACATAACATAGTATTATAGTATAGTATAGTATAAATGATTCAGTGGGATAGAGTACAGGAGGTTCCAATAGAGCATAGATAAAAAATATCCAATTATATTATCATCTTGTTGTGTGTTGTTATTATTATCTAGTCATTCACTTCATTTGCCACCACAATTTTATTCCTTTCTCTTCTTTGCTTCCTCTATCATATCATATCATATTATTAATTCATTTAATTATACAACATCTTCTTCTTCCTTATCACCACCTCCTTGAGGTATGTTTTACTATATTTTTTTATTTTTCTTGATTCAATTCTGTTATATTTTTTTTCTTGGTTGCTGATTCATTAATTGAGGTGTTTTTTTGTTAGTTAAGTTTTAGATGAAAGAATGATTAAGGAAGTTTAACAAGTTAAGCAGCAGAATGAAGAATGATTTACATGCACTCAATATATCTTACCTTATCTTATAATTGATTAAAAGAATGTTTTAAGGGCTCATTTCAAGTAACACTTGATTCCTTAAATCTTAATTAATTTAGGCACTGCACATATTTATTTGAACTTCTATATAGCTGCTTGGGAGTCATTTTAAAACAAACTGTGATTCTTCGCATTTGTTTGTTTGTTTGCTTAACTATGTTGTCTTTGGAACTTTGACTTTTTTATTTTTTCATAATCATACTGCCATCTGCTAATTATTCGTTTTCATGTTCTGAAAAATCTTTTATGTTCGTCGAATTTCCTGAAATCATGAACATGGTGCTGGTTATGAGGAATAATTTTTTGAAAGATTTATCTCACATGCTTATTCATTCTATTGCTTCAAGAGTAATAATTGTTGGCTAATGTGTTTTATTAATAAATGCAGCCGGATATTCAGGAATCATGGCTCGGGTTTTGGCTCAGTCGATTAATGTTCCTGGCCTAGTGGTTGGGCACAAGCAAAGTCAACATAAGGGATCGGGAAAATCTAAAAGATCAGTTAAAATGATGTGTGCTTCGCGAACAAGTGGATTTAGAATGCCAGGTTTCTCAGGACTTCGTACTATCAATCATTTGGATACTATGCTGAAACCTGGGCTAGATTTTCACGCAAAGGTATCAATGGCAATTTCTTCACGGCGGGCAAGGGCTAAGAGAATCATACCTAGAGCCATGTTTGAGCGTTTCACGGAGAAAGCAATCAAAGTGATAATGTTAGCTCAAGAGGAAGCAAGGCGTCTTGGTCACAATTTTGTTGGAACAGAGCAGATTCTACTGGGTCTTATTGGTGAAGGCACTGGTATTGCCGCCAAGGTTTTAAAGTCTATGGGAATCAACCTTAAAGATGCACGGGTGGAAGTCGAGAAGATAATTGGAAGGGGTAGTGGATTTGTTGCCGTTGAGATTCCGTTTACTCCTCGTGCAAAGCGTGTATTGGAACTTTCACTCGAGGAAGCTCGCCAACTTGGTATGCATTTGTTAACATTCCTCTATTATACTTTACTACCTAATTTATTAGTTGGAGAGAGCATTTTGATCTTTAACAGTGGTTTTTGTTCTTATTTTTGATCGGTCTATAGCACTTGGCAGTTTTCACGCAGTTTTTTGTCCTGTAATTTGTTGCTACAATTAAGGTAGAGGTGTTTTGGTTATGCAGTGTTTGGTAAATTTATCTATTTAACGTGAGGAGATGGGGACTCGTCTATGTTTTGATTTCATTAAGAGGAGGAAGAACTAAGTGAAAGCGTAGAGAATAAAAAAAAGCTGCGTGATTATTGTATCACAGTAGAAAGAAGAAAAAAAGAAATCACGAACCATATGATAGTTTGTCTATCCCTTACTTCTATCCAGGCGATTGCTCCAAACCCCGTAATACATGGTGTGCCACGACCAAATAGATAGTACTTCTTCGGGTTTTTTTTAGGCCTAATAACGATAAGAAACACAGAGCAAAGTCCATTAATTGCTAGAATTCCTTTTATACCCGTATTTTATTGTGATGCTAGAATTCCTTTGATTGTATTAAAAAAAATTGAGCTGGCGGCTATCTATGTTTTTTTTTTCAGTGGTTGGTTTGTGTTAGGGAATAAAAATCATATCAATTGTAAGTTTTAGCTTGTTAAAATTCTGACTCTTACACCATAAAAATTTCAGGTCACAATTATATTGGATCAGAACACTTGCTTCTAGGTCTTCTTCGAGAGGGTGAGGGTGTAGCAGCACGTGTTCTTGAAAACTTGGGCGCTGATCCTACTAATATTCGCACACAGGCTAGTATTATGCCTTCATTAACCTTTTTTTACCACATTAATGTTTAAATTATTTTTTTCCTTAATTTGCATTAATCTGATAATTTCTTTTGGAATGGGCATAGGTTATTCGCATGGTGGGTGAGAGTGCTGACAATGTTACTGCTACTGTTGGCTCAGGAAGTAGTAACAATAAAACACCAACTTTGGAGGAGTATGGAACCAATTTGACCAAGCTAGCAGAAGAGGTATGACAGTTCCTAGTTTTCTTCATGACCGATGGTGGATGATACTAGGTGCATAAAAACTAAATTGTTTCCTTACCTGTCCCTCAGGGAAAGTTGGATCCTGTTGTGGGAAGACAGCCACAAATTGAACGTGTCACCCAAATTTTAGGCCGTCGCACAAAAAATAATCCTTGTCTTATTGGAGAACCTGGTGTTGGGAAGACAGCAATTGCTGAAGGTCTTGCTCAGCGGATTGCAAATGGTGATGTACCTGAAACAATCGAGGGAAAAAAGGTTAATAGAAAGAAAACATTTAACGTTTATCGTTATTAAATTGACATTCCATTCAGATCATCTGTTATTCTTTTTTATGTAAGATGCTTTGTTATTCTATATTTGAGTAGTTGACGCATCCCTTTATTAAGATCCCTTTAGGCTTGAAGTGCATTAATGCGCTGATTCATTTTTATTATAATCTGAAATTCAAATTTTTATTAGAAAAATAATGTTGTCAAGGATCAATGTCCTCACAAGTTGGAAAAGGAGGCTTTGATGCCATGATATAATCAACTCTTCCAAAAGCTTAAATTGTTATTTGAAGGCGCGTGATAATGAATGCTTTTATATATCCAATATATTCTTATAATATGCTTTGTTCGCATGAACTAGGTTATAACCCTCGACATGGGTCTGCTTGTAGCCGGAACTAAATACCGTGGTGAGTTTGAGGAGAGGTTGAAGAAACTGATGGAAGAAATCAAACAAAGTGATGATATAATACTTTTTATCGATGAAGTGCACACACTAATTGGAGCAGGAGCAGCTGAAGGTGCAATTGATGCTGCTAACATACTAAAACCAGCTCTTGCAAGAGGTGAACTACAGGTAGTAATTTCCTCAAAGTATTAAAAATGGATTAATTACTTATTGATTCTGTCCTTAATGTCATTGTCCTATATCCAGGAGAATGATATGATTGGTTTTTAGTTGTTGGATTACATTAGCACCACTCTTGAACTTTTTCATAGGAAAAAGTTCTGACCTCTGGTCATAAAGTTTCTAGCAATTCCAGATCATCCGAAAAGAATATATGATCCGTCTGCTGGTTGTTCAGTGTGGTCACAAGTTGTTGCTAACTTGCTAGCGTGTAATAAGAATTTAATAATATATGCATAAGTATCAAATTAATATTGGAATTTTTTAATTTAAAAATTAAAGTGGTGGCATTTCCTACTGGTTGTTCACTCTGCTGTTTATATTTGTACTAAACAATGTTGACTTAAATATTATGCAGTGTATTGGAGCCACAACATTGGATGAATACAGGAAGCACATCGAAAAAGACCCAGCTTTGGAGAGACGATTCCAGCCAGTTAAAGTACCAGAACCAACTGTTGATGAAACCATACAAATATTGAAAGGACTTAGAGAACGTTATGAAATTCACCACAAGCTCCGTTATACTGATGACGCTCTTATAGCTGCTGCGCAACTTTCATACCAGTATATCAGGTTTGTCATGAATCGTCTATTCTCTATTTTGTTCATCTTGCATGTCATTTATGCTGGTATAGATATTATTTCGATATTGCATGTTTAAGCAGAAATTTTCCATTGAAAATTGATGTCCTTGTTTGACTTTTTGAATTCAGTCGTCCTGTGTGAATCTCTTGACATTATTTACATTAGAATCTATAAAATACAGATACTCTAAAATTGGAAAAGTACCAGTGTTGTGTGTGTATTGCAGTATTGGTTCTGATATGTTTATGATATGCATAAGGTGTATCGTTGAGTTTGTATTTCTATTTCTTAATTTTTACTGGTGTTTACCTTCGGGGCATGGCATGACTTTGCCTCATCTAGCAGTTTAACCTTCTAAACTACGATAACTAGATATTTTATTTATTTTAAAAAAAATTAAAAACTATGTAGCAATATCTCTGGATGTTTTCTTAATTTTTTTATTACTTTTTTGTAAATTGTGATCATTACTTTGAATATATTGTATTAATGAGGAATGGCCAATTTCTCTTGACACATGCATCTGTGTAAAATATGTTTCATGATAATGTATTTAGGTAGAATCATGTCTTTAAATTTTAATTTAGGTAGAATCATTACTTTGAATATATTTATGTAAAATATGTTTCATGTCTTTAAATTTCCCATATGCATACTGTACTAATGTCATATAAATATATGGATTTCTGGGGTTGAAATTATAATTTTGCTGTTTGATTAATAACTATGTTAATCAAAATGCTCATTTCAAAAAGATTCCTGCGTATAATAATGTTTGCTCCGTGCAGTGATCGATTTTTGCCCGACAAAGCCATTGATTTGATTGATGAAGCTGGTTCACGAGTCCGTCTTCAACATGCACAGGTATATTGTTTGTCTACCCTTTAACTAGCAGTTTTTTTTTTTTTAAACAGGCCTTTAAGTTCTAACTTCTATTATTTAGCTAATTGGGCTATTATGTGGTTTCAGTTGCCAGAAGAGGCAAAAGAACTTGACAAGGAGGTCAGGAAGATTGTTAAAGAGAAAGAGGAATTTGTTCGCAACCAAGACTTTGAAAAGGTAACTTCCTTCACTGAAGATTTAACCTGTAAAGTTTTATAGTTCAATTTATATACGCTCTCGGTGTAAAATATTTTTACATGTGCATCTAATGATGTGTTGACACATCATTTAATGAGTTAAAAACATGTGACTTGCCATGCCCATTAATGGTGTCAACACATTAGATGCATGTGTAAAACTTTTTTCCACTGACAGTGTATAAAAATTAAATCCTATGTTTTAACATCAAACATTTTCAGGAAGATTGTCAACTACCTTTATCCAATTAGACAATGTTGTTGTCTATGAAAAATAATACTTGTGCTGGAGTAAATATAAGAAGTATGCCTGAAATTTTCTAGAATGATCTCTGCTTCTAGCTTATTGAGTTCAAAAAACACTTTAGTGTTACCCCAGTTGTCTGTTCCTGATTCAAACGTGCAATATTTTAGTCAATAATTTCTGACTTGGTGACACATGAATTTCTGAATAGGCTGGAGAACTACGTGATAAAGAAATGGATCTAAGGGCGCAGATCTCGGCCCTTGTAGAGAAAGGCAAGGAGATGAGCAAAGCAGAGAGTGAGGCAGCAGATGAAGGTCCTATTGTGACTGAAGTTGACATTCAACATATCGTGTCCTCCTGGACGGGCATTCCTGTTGATAAAGTCTCAGCAGATGAATCTGATCGCCTCCTCAAGATGGAAGATACTTTACACAAGCGAATCATTGGTCAGGATGAAGCAGTAGAAGCCATTAGTCGGGCTATCCGTCGAGCACGGGTTGGATTGAAGAACCCTAACCGTCCAATTGCTAGCTTCATCTTTTCTGGTCCAACTGGTGTGGGGAAGTCTGAATTGGCCAAAGCATTGGCTGCCTACTACTTTGGCTCTGAAGAAGCCATGATTCGTCTTGACATGAGTGAGTTTATGGAAAGGCACACTGTCTCCAAACTTATTGGTTCACCTCCTGGATATGTTGGTTACACCGAAGGTGGTCAGTTGACTGAAGCAGTTCGTCGTCGTCCTTACACTGTTGTACTCTTTGATGAGATAGAGAAAGCTCATCCTGATGTATTCAACATGATGCTTCAGATCCTTGAAGATGGAAGACTAACGGACAGTAAAGGCCGAACTGTGGATTTCAAGAACACGCTTCTTATAATGACGTCAAATGTTGGAAGCAGTGTGATTGAGAAAGGAGGCCGCCGAATTGGATTCGATCTTGATTATGATGAGAAAGATAGCAGTTATAATAGAATCAAGAGTTTGGTGACTGAGGAACTAAAACAATATTTCAGGCCAGAGTTTTTAAATAGGTTGGATGAAATGATTGTTTTCAGGCAACTCACAAAATTGGAGGTGAAGGAAATAGCAGACATAATGCTCAGGGAGGTGTTTCAGAGACTGAAGAACAAAGAAATTGAACTTCAAGTAACAGAAAGATTTAGGGACAGGGTGGTTGACGAAGGTTATAATCCTAGCTATGGAGCCAGGCCTCTAAGAAGAGCCATCATGCGACTTTTGGAGGATAGCATGGCTGAGAAGATGCTCGCCAGAGAGATCAAAGAGGGTGACTCCGTAATAGTGGATGTTGATTCGGACGGTAATGTGATTGTTCTCAATGGTACCAGCGGTACTCCAGAGTCGTTACCAGAGGCTCTTGCTATATAATGTGGTTACCATTTCTATGATGTATGTATGCACTTGATTTATTAAAGCATAGCCATAGTATGTTTTACTTGTCGATAAATCTTTTAATTTATCACTGATAGGCCCAGTCACGTTTTCCCTTAGCAGCCTAGCAAATCAAGTTGAGAAAAAGGGGGTTAACATTATAGGAATAAGTGGGATAGGGGAAAACCAAAATGGGTGTGGGAATGATGAAAAAGATTTGTATATGACATGCCTTGGACATGTTCATCTTCATCCATGGCTATTTCATTGGAAGTTGGAGTGTTTTATGTTTTCTCTGATAGACTATATAATGTAACATCCCAGCACTGCTGTACAGTATTGCTATGGCGTATTTATTGCTCGACATGTAATGACAAATACTTGTATGACAACCACAAATTCAGGGAAATTTGAGCTGTTTAAATATGTTGTCCCCCAATGTACAGGGTTGCATGTCTTAGGTTCATTCTATAGATGTATTCCTAGTTTACGGAATGACAGAGTTAATTTTCCCCACAAACTTTAATTTTCCCCACAAACTTCCAATGTAATAATCGTCGGCATACAGTATCTTCTTTTAAAGAAAGAAATAAGTATCCCCAAATAAATCCCAAATAAACTTTTTGATATAGTTTGATATTTGGTGAGGATGTGGAGTAGTCCAAAGTGTGAGCGAATTGCCTGGATAAAATTCAATCCCCGAGGTAAGGTCCTAAACGAATAAACTGTCGCTATGGTTTGATAACTTTACAATTGAGTTTACCATGAAATTTACACAGTTTATAATAGAATACTCTAATCAAACTTAAGCCACAGCCAATGTTAGGGAAAGATTTGATCAGATGTGTCAACCCATTAGTTAAGTTTTTTTGAGGAAACCCATTAGTTAAGTAAAAAGCAATTTGAATAGATTTTTTAGTAAATACTTAATGCATAGCTTTTAATTGCACGCTTAAAAGTTCTATAGTTCCATTTTGGTGCGAAAAATGGAGTATGGCATATGGCATTAAGTTTCAAAGGGTAAGTACCGGACAAGGATTGCCTGCAGGGTCCATCATTTACGCAAAATTTACCCAAAAGTTATAAAAAGTTTGAATAAAGAAAAAAACCTGCGGTTGAGTTTAACTGCAGGTAAGTAACCATACTGCAAGAAAAAAACTAAAAGATTTCATATGCTGACGTTGCCAAAGTTTTAACCCAGATAAAAATTCCAAGAAACTGAAAAGTAAATCTTCAATGACCTTTTGTTGCAAGAGAAATTTATTAATCTGTCATTGAATGAGATTGCCTTTGAGTGGGGCTGACTCTCCCACCACGGCTAATATTCAAATTGGTTAATGCCTTTTGGATTTCCATTGTCATGGCACTATCAACACTCCCTGATGATAGCCTTTTATGTGACTTCTGAAGATGGATCTTAAGCGAGCCGCTGCTCAGTCCAGCATTCTTGCCACATATAGGACAAGTTTTCATTGTTGGTTTCCGCCGCTGCCACTCCATTGAAACCTTCCCATGCAGTTTTTTATCAAGTCCTTGTAAGATCTTTGCAAAACCATCATTAGGCTGCGCTCGGCTGTGGGCTTTTCTCATAGCATTCCATGCTACCGATAAAGTGAAATTCCTGCATCACAATTCACAATTGCTTTCAGTTTCAAACTGTCCCGGATGTCACTTGCATTGATATTCTTAACATCAAGGAAGATAAACTTAAAATCGCCAATATCACACATACTAAACGATATTTTGATTGCATCATTGATAATTGTACAAATAAATATTTCACTAGCTGAAAATACCTATCTGATGACATGATTTGTGATTAAGATTAAACTAATTAATTATAATAAATGAAACATTGATTTGGTTATGGAGGGCCGTCTCCGGAAAACATAAGTTTCAACTTTAGACAACATTGTGTTTATAGGTTTACTTACTTTCTGAGCATCAAGTAAGCAAGGAGTACAGTGACACTTCTGCTTCTCCCTTCAAAGCAATGAACTAAAACTCTCTGACCTGCTCTCTCAACATCTTCTATAAAATCACAAGCTTCATCAAATAGGATGCTGATGTCAGAATTCTCAGTGTCACACACCTGTTCAGATAGGAGAGTGAAAAGAAATACAAAGATTTATTCCTTGGCAAAATTTAAGAGGTCAGAACCTTTTGATGATTCGTCCTTTAAAATAGTCACTCAAAACTCATCAAGGCCCCACTCCAATAGAAAACAAGATTAATCCCGTATGGAAATGATTTATATAAATAATATAAACAAGACTTAGACAAAAAGGATGTCCCCGTGAGCTTAGCTCAGTTGGTAGGGACATTGCATTATATAATATATAATATATATGCGGGGGTTGGGGTTTGAACCCGGGATTCTCCACTTATTCACCTTAAGAGGTGAATTTCTAGCCACTAGGCTACTCGACCAAAAAAAAAAGACAAGAAGGAAGTCAACAACTCTCATGCGTAAATTAGTAGAATAATCAGGGGTAAAAGATGACTTACAGAGAAGTTTTTGTAAGTAAATAGATCAGGAAATTGAGAATCTGATTGTCCAATTTCGTTAGCACACAAACACAAAATATGAGTGATTCCCAAGTGTTGCATTGTGTGTACAGATCGAGCACATTGTGCTCCACCAATGAACAAATTATTTGTAACAGCAGATGGTCTCTCTGTGTTTTCAACCTCAGATATCAACGCAATCCTTTCAAGGATATGCTCAAGTCTGACCTGAAAGTTAATGGTTATGAATATGTAACCTCTATGAATGGATTGACTTTAATAATTCTGCATAACATTTTTAACTCAGATACCTTCAATTCATATGCATCAACAACGGTGTTGCTATCACTACCCTCAAAAAATCCTGAATTGAAATTGTTCTCCTGGCATAACTTGATAGCATCATTTTTAAGCATTTCATTCCAATGTTCCAATTCTTTATAAGATTCTGCATCAACCTGGAAAGTATGATAAAGAATAAGTCAAGAGGGAAAAAAAATGTATGGTAAAAGAAATGTCGTGGTACATGTAAAGACACCAAATCAATTAAACAATAGGAGAAAACAAGAGGAAAAGGTAAGAGTAGTGCGTTTGTCCAAAATAAAAAATCAGTAACAATTTGCCTATAATTGATACGTTCACTCAGAAAAGCCAATAGCCAACAAAAGCACATCCAAGCCATTGTTCACAATAGTTAACTTCGTTGACACAGACTTGCCATAAATCATTTTATTTTGCACAATAAGCATATGAATAAAATCAATGCAAATCAATTAAACAATAGGAGAAAACAAGAGGAAAAGGTAAGAGTGGCGCGTTTCTCCAAAATAAAAAATCAGTAACAATTTGCCTATAATTGATACGTTCACTCAGAAAAGCCAATAGCCAACAAAAGCACATCCAAGCCATTGTCCACAATAGTTAACTTCGTTGACACAGACTTGCCATAAATCATTTTATTTTGCACAATAAGCATATGAATACAATCGATGCAAACAGTGCACCAAAACAATAACCTGGATAAAAACATTCGCAGAAGCAAGGTCATGTGCTAGTAAACAGACTATGCTACCTAGAGACAAACCTTGGCAAATTTATGAAAGTCACGGAGCTTAGCTGTAAAGCGGGAACCAAGCAAAGGCTCCACACTTCCTTTAGAGGATTTTCCATGACAACCTTCTCTTGACATAGGAGAAGCAGAGTCACAAAAATCTCTATTGCCTGAAGATGGTGAAGCCCTTGGAACAGATCTCTGTGAATCTGAATCACAAGAATCTCGATGGCTATCATTAGAAAACTTCTCCTTACTTGTTGGAGAGTGACAACTACCAGTAGCAGGTGAAGGTGAATCTTCTTTTTCAGACTCCCCTGATGAAATTTTGCTTATAGTACTATTAAATGATCGCAACAAGTCATCAAGTTTTTTGTGCAATGAATGTAGGAATACATGGAATCCTTGCAGATCCATGAGAGCAGCACGAAAACCATTGCGGAACTCACGGACTATTGATGTTATGTCACTTCCTTGTACATCAGCACTTCCTAATTTCCCTCCCGTTATATCATGTAACAGGTTAGAGGAAAACTTAGAGCTATTTAGTACTAACTCAACCAACTTAGGATAATTGACCTGATCATCTGCACGTTTTCCAGTTGGGGGTCGACGAGGAACACCAGAGTCAATAGCCACAATGTTGGAGCCAGCAAACATTGAATCTCCTGATGTTTGACTTTTAAGGCACATGTCATCAGATGATTCTCTTATCTGTGTAAGACGAGAGCTTTGCGATCTTATTCCATGATTATGAGAACTCGATCTGCTGTCTATTGAAATTGACCTTCTTTCTTTCTGAAGTGTCACAATCATCCCGGACCCATATCGGTTCATTGCAAAATCAAAGGCATCTCCTATTGTATCTAAATTTGAAGAGATTGTCTTTTCGGCCAATAACAAATTTGCAGGGTTCCCACGCCACCTAAGTTGACGACATGGAAGCCTGTCTTCATTTCTGATAACAAGATCTAACATCATTACCCTGCCAAGGGCTGCTGATATTCTTTCTGCGGAATCCTGTGATTCAAATGCGCTAGAGCTTTCAAGCAAAGGTGAACCGTGTACATAACTACAAGATTATGAATCATTAGAATAAATATCAAACGTTATCTTGCAAATGAATAATTGACAACAAAATACAACTCATTATTTACTTTCATTTCATTGTTTTTCTGAGAAATAGTGATATTAAATTTAATCTAGTTACTCACAATTACTAAGAATGCCAAAATAAAAAGACCCATAATTTTCAAACTACCCCAACTTCCAATATATCACACATGGAAAGGAGCATAAAAAATTTATTTATTTATTTATTTATTTTTTGGTTATATCACACATGAGAAATTGATATTAAATTTCTGAGAAATTTTGCTTTTCAAATCGTTGTAGTAACCCAAATATAGGATGATATTTTTTCGCACCACATTTGAAATTTTCAGGTCATGCCCTATCATGAACAGCAGAACATGACTATTTAAAGAAAATTCTCAAGAGGTAACAAAAGCCTCACGGCAAGCAAAGATATCTCATGCTGCCATCAGAGCCACGCTGAAAACTTTTATCATATGAAAACTATATTTAAATTATACCTCAAAAACAAGAGGCACCGACTAAGCTCGAGTGCTTCCAAAAGTTCGGAACATGTCGTTTCACTGATTAGATCACTCTCAGAACTTGCTGAGTCCCTTGCTTTTTCTGCAGCTTTCTTTATTTGGAGCCATTCCAAACTGGTATTGTGAATGACTCTAGCCTGTTTCATACAAATAAAAGTGAAAAACGAATATGATTACTACAAATTACAATGCGGATGTCATAGATGAGTTAAGTAAGAAGGGAACAACCTGTGGAGTTTGGACTCCCAACCGCTTCGCGAATTCATATCCAAGGCGTTCGGACTGTGTTGCCATTCTTGACGACGATATCTTTATGACAGCTGCTGCTTCTTTTGGAGAAGCATCGTCACTTCCCTGAACATTGAAAATGGCAAAGAAGACAACCCCTCCAGAATTTACAGTTACCTATGTGGACACAAATGAAATGAGAAGAAATGAGACAGAAGCCATGAAAATAAACAGTATGCATGCATGCTTCTGCACTACAAAAAGAAAATAAAACACAAGAAAACATTGATTAAATAAAACGAACATGCCTACACTAGTATTCTAGAAATATAATTGACACCTAGAAAAAATGAATTAACATAATAGGTGGGGATACAGCAAGGAAGCTTTAAGCGAAATAACTGAGACAGAAACTAAACCAGAAAGATATTATAATATATAATATTCTTCATCTGCATAGTATTTGTGCAAGTAAAGAGTATAATGAGCATAAGAAAACAACAAACCTCAAGAGGTCTATTGATTTCATCCTCAGAATGTTCATTGCTGATGGCGTGCTCAGTGTGGTGAAGGGAAGAGAGCATGTCCCAAGAAAATGAACTTGATTCAATGTCCAACATTTCAGCTTTACCAAGCCTATCCCACAAACTAATTTCAGTTTGCTCGGGAAGCTGATCAATTTTTGCATCCTCGGCAGATTGTCTAAGACTATAAACAATTTAAAATACATTTTCAGTAAGTGAATCGAGAAGATAGAGGGATGAAACCAACCGAAAAGGAAGAGTGGAAGAAGAGCGAGGGAATCCAGAAGATCGATGATTGGAAGTTCGTTTCCGAACTGATTGAAGCCATTGTGTGAACATAATAGCCGGTCCAGTAGTGATGTCTCCCAACATACACAAAACCTGAAATAATCAACAAAGTATAAAGAATGAAAGAACCCAATTAAAAATAAAATAGAAAGTAGCATACATACCCGGGAAGTAACAGTGAGAGGTGATGATCCCTCAGAATCAGATTGATCTTTACCCTGCAAGGACATTTGTTGCTCTTTTGACATGTTGCACTATTTGAATCAAAAACTGCCGTTAACTGCAAAATTGACCTGTTTACTTTTTCAACTGCTATCATGGAGGGAGGAGCCGGAGAAGGGAGTATAAAATATAAAACATAGAAAGAAAAAATTATAATATAATATAAGTATGAGAGATAAAATTATCATTATCATTATCATTTCACCTAAACAAACTAGTAATCGGAACCCGCCGGTTTAAGTTCAAATTCAAAAATCTAAAAAGAAAAACGAAAACCAAAGTCAAACTTATTTAATTTGTTTCGTTTCCTAATTTATCATCCTGTTAAAATTTACAATTTCATTCCTTTTATTTCAACGGTTTCTTTGCTTTCATTTCTTATATTATTACCGATTCTTTTCTTCCTGTTAGTAATTTTTTTCCCGTTCAAATGGTAAGAGGTCCAAAATCAAATTATATTGTTTCTTTTTTAACATGGACCCACGTGATTAATGAGTTCATGAGATCAAATGAAAATGAATTATTTGAGAGAATTAAGTTTGATTTGTTGTGTGAACAATTTTTGGCCTCAAATTTTGAATGACCGATTGCCATTTAAATGCATTCAGAGGTTTTTTCTCGTTTCCTAAAAAAAGAAAAAGGTTTTTTCTCGTTTATATTCTCATAAAAACAATTGTTTTTTTTTGTTTTTTTAATAAAATGAAGGAATCAAAACAATTTCTTTTATATTATAATTAATATTGTAATAAGATTTTTTTGGCAAACTTTATATTATAATAAATTAATACCAACAATTAATGATTTTATATTAAATTAATTGCACTTTTAGTCCTTCTATTTTATCAAACTCAAATAAATAGTTTGTTCGCTTTATTTGATAAAACCAAACTTTTGTATCCTCTATTCACAAAAATAGTTTGATGAATCTTTAAACAAATTCTATTTTTTATGCCAAAATTTTACCTTTGGGGACAAAGATTACTAAATTTGGGGGAAAAAATCAACGTTGGGATCAAAATTGAAATATATGTGCTAAGTCAAGGATAAAAAGGTTTGATTTAAAAAAAAACTATTTTCGTAAGTTTGATAAAATAGAGAACCAAAAGTACAATTAAATATTGTACATTTCATGCAATTTAATCATATGTTTGTATGGAATTACATTATATATTTATTTAAAAAAATAAAGAATTACAGTCGTATTCTTTGCCTTTTTTTCAAAAACAAAATTATATAAGACGTATTAAACGGTTTTAGATTTTAATAAAAATTTACCAAAATGATTTATATCTATATGATTTCTATTTTCAATCAAATGGTTAGTTCTATCAAATATGTATCATTTATGAAAATATTTATCCAAAACTTGATTCACACCACATTCACTTTTGAGGGAAAATCACTTAGTTTCTCAATTTTTAAATAGACTAAACACTAGCAAACCAAATCGATATAAATATTTGGCACAATGCCTTTCCTTAAGAAGATTGGGGTTTTTTTTGTGTTGAATGCTTCTTGATTGGGGTTCTTGTGTTGAGAGAAAAAAACACCAACAAAGAGGGAACTCAAAAGTGGGTTAGGGATTTTGGGTTGAGAGCTTACGCATGAGATTTTAAGGCTGAAAAATATGTTCTAAACACTTTGGGTAGTTAGGAATCATTAGGAAAAGGATTAAAGCTTTTTTTAGTGAGTTATGGAGTGATTATCAAGTGAAGATTTCAAAGAGATGAAAGAAGAGGAATTACGAATCGTTCTTGGTAAACATTGGAGGTGAATTATTGGTCACTTTTGTAACTTTTTTTGTTGTCAAGAGAGATGAAAGGGTAGAAAATAGGGTTAGTTCTTCGTTAAGTTCTTGAAGCTTCTTGTAAAAAAATTGTATATCTTGTAAGGATTCGTTGTTAGTTAATATGAGAGTTGATTTGTTCCTTATATGTAGGTCAATATGGACCGAACCGTGTAAAATAATATTTGTGTGTTTTGTCCTCTTCTCTCTTTATTGATGTCTTTCGATTGATTGAGTAAATTTGTTATACATATTGGTTCTAGATTTGTTATAGGTTGAATCTTTATTTGCTTGGACTATATAGTTTGGTTGTCATTGTTATTTGTTCAACTTTTCTTGTTGAATTCACAACAAGTGGTGCCGCCTATGGGAATGGAACAAATTTTTCAACGGGTTGTGGAAAGTTAAGATGGGAGCAATCTTAATTCAGCTTAAATATATAGATGTTTTGAAGGGTGGGGCATCGATGCAAGTCACTCTAAAACAATTGGAGTAAACTGAGATGATAAATAAGGAAATAAATATTATTATCTCGTGCCTTATTAGAGACAAAGAAACGAGGAAAATCATGACGAAGAACACCATGGTAGTGATGTGGACCAAGCTAGAATCGTTGTATTTTAACAAGTCATTGGCTCATAAGTTACATATGAAACATCTACTCTATTATTTCAATGATAGAGTCAAAATCCATAATGGAGCAATTGACGGAATTCAACTCAATCTTTGATGATTGACGGAACATTGAAGTGAACTTAATGATGAACGTTGCCCAAATCTTTTGAACATTTCAAGGAAGCACTCCTTTACAAAAGGAATCCTTACCTTGGAGGAGGTCCGGTCGGTGTTAAGACCAAGGAGCTAACCATGCTTAAAGACTTGAAGAAAACACGAATGTCTAAAAGGGAAGTGGGAATAGAGGAAATTGAACTAATTCAAAAGCAACAAGGCGCCAAGTCAAAGTATAAGTGATTCAATTGTTAGAAGATTGATCACGATTGTCCCAAGTTGATGGACAAGAGATTTCATGCAAGTTCACTTTGTATCGAAGGAGAATTATGAGAATGTGAAGACACTATTTTACTAGATGATGCTTGGTGTTTTGTTTGAATAATATAATATTTTATTTGTTTTTAAATCGTTAATAAAATTAAAAATGTAATAAACAAACAACATTTTCTAAAATAAAATATAACAAGTAAGCAATCAATCAATACAATCCAAAATAATTCTTCAATATCAAAATTTTGATACAAAAGTAGACACATTATTTTTTGCCACTTGTGTACGATGAAGAGTGCTGGTATACTGAATTCACCATACCAATTTTTTCTGCCATTCCTTTCTTTTGTCACATCTTTTTTCATTGTTGAATATATTTACTGTCTATTTGGAATATTTGCAGAGCACAAATGTCATCAGAAGTCCCTTTCTGAACAAAAGTTGCTCCTTTGGGCCAAGAATTATTACTTGAGCATAACCTTCCTGAATAGACATTTTTGTCTTTTGAATTATCCTACCTTATCTTTTATAATCAACACCCAATTTCCTTAGATGTCATGGACTCATGATTTCAAACCTTATAGTATTTAGGTAATTGCTCTTTAGGCACCAAGCAAGTCTCATATGGTAGTTAACTATCGTTCGGATCACTTTTAAAATCGGTTAAACCGATTTAAAAACCGTTCTGCAACGAGTTTGAGTTTTGCTTGTGAGTAATTCTTAGGTGCCTAAAGAGTAATGGCCTTGTATTTATGTCTTTAAATCAATTGTTGGCCCAAAAATTTAGAACAAGAATCCACTTGCATTCTCTTCAACAACTTTTTTAGATAATCTCTTCACTAGACTTAATTAACAGCTCAATAAAGAACAAGCAAGCACACAAAAACTCAAGTACAAAAGGTTGAAAACCAAAAAGGCCAAAAAGGTAATATAAAAAATTGGCCAACTTTTCTTTTTGACATTCTGCACAGTTACTACCACATTACTTTACTGATTATTAGATATTAAAGGATAATGCTTACTTACAAGTTACAATCTCAACTAAATAGTAAACACACAAAAGGGAAAGGGTGTGTCAGAAAACTTCAGGTAAAGGCCTTCCTTCCAAGAATGATTTGAATAGCACGAGTGATCTTTCAGGCTGTGAGAAAGGAGCTTCATGTGCAGCACCTCTGACTGTGGCAAATGAGAGAACATTGCCATAAACTTGAGTCCACCCACCAACCTAAGTTTCATTAAAATTTATATTAGTTTATCATGTATTCTACACAGTAGATACGATCCTAAGCGTACAATACCTCAAAAATGCAATGGTTAAGGTCGTAAAATGGCCTCTAGGAGAGCCTAAGCCACACATGAGGGCTGAAAAAACCTTGTAGCCCCTTAGCCTCAACCCGGGACTAGTGTTCCGTACACTAAAAAGTCCAACATTACAGGAAATCGAGGCTATGTCTAGCTTATAAACATCCATTCTCTTAAATCCATTGAGGCAACTAAGGATAAAACTGTGAGGTGTTACACAAGACTCAAAGCGGACAAAACTTCAGAAAGTCAGGACGACCGATTTGAGGTCGAAACAAATAGATATTACTGAATAGATGCTTTCATTATACTGTTGTTGTGAATACAGACATAATAAAGTTCAAACAAAGAATAAAATCTACAGTTCTGCACAGAGCCCAATTGACAAAGACTAAAGCCAAGGGGAAGGGATCTTTCCACTTTGGGGGAAAGAGTAGTCAGTGATCCCTAGTGACTCCACTGAAGGCTTTCTGGCCTCTTATAAAATGGAGCCAAAATTTTGACAATGATTTCTCAACAATTCAAACAAGTTATTTAATTAATATATATTTACCTGTTGGCCTTCAAACCATACTCTGTAAGGAACTGTTGTATTCAGTCCTAATTGTCTAGCCAATTTTTGAACTAAGGTTCTGCTTCCAGTCAGTGGAATCACTGAGTCTTGATCTCCACTGTAGCAATAATAATGCACATTGGCATGTTAGTTTTATCACTAAAAAACATGTATGAATCCTCTAATTCAAGCAACAGAAAAAGAAAAAAAAAACAGAAGGAAAAGTTGTAGATTTCTATTCTAGCTACCTGTAAATTAGGACCTTAACTCCAGCTTTTATCAATGATCCAACAACAGGAAGTGTTGGCACTTCCAAGTTAAGCACATCATAGTCCAGGACGCTGTTAGCATAAAAGACAAAGATCAGTGATCACATGGATTGGTTAAAGCAAAAAAAATCATAGCAGACAAGTACTCATTTTTCAATTTTCATAGACCAGTGAAGCTAAATCATTGGCCTAATAAAACTACAAGTTATTATAGCTTAGTGAGAAGGACGAAGGTTTTAAAAACAGGTCCACGGACAATGATTTGGGTTGTGACATCAAGGTTTTAATGTCTTCGCGACCTCAAATGAGGCCGCATAAACCACATTTAACTTTGATTCTAAGAAATTAGAGAATACGACCGCAACTGCAATTTAAAACCTTGAGATTGACTTACTTGCTGCAGACATCCCACTTGCGAACTCCAACAAGTTTTGCATGAAGTGCCTCTTGCACATCTCTCCTGTTTAAGTAGTTTGTAACCTTGTCATCCACACATACATCTATCATTTCATTTGCTTGCTACAAGTACACAACAAAACAATCTAAATGAATTAGCTAAACTTGAAAACTAACACGTGCATCGAAACAAGTGATTACATTCAATTATTCAATTTTCTCAAATTATTATTGGTATCGATGTGCCAGTGCCGTGTTAGTGCTTCAACCAGAAGTGATAGAAAAGCATGCAAAAGGAAAGGGTACAAGAGAAGATACTCACTTGAGGTTGTGGAGAAATAACCTTGGACTGTGACAGCACAGAGGAAATGCAAACATCAAGTGTGACATCATATTTGTCCACAAATCTACTAGTTTCTTTACTCACCAATCCCATAACCTTTGAACAAAGAGGTGAAACTGAGTCTCTATTGTACTCACTTACATAACGAGAGTAATTACACACTGTAGTGAACATGTTGTAAGTTGCATCTGATATTAGTCCATGTGACCAAAAGAATTCAGCCCTTGAATTGAAATCAGTTGCATATTCTAGAACTGGATTCCCCAACTGCAATTCAACTTTGGTATCAACAGCTAGCAAATTGTGAGAAAAAAAATGAAACATCAATGTAGCATTACTTACAGCTATGCCTTTAAGATTGAATATCTTATTTCTTTTGTTCATTTCAATCATAAGCTTTGCAAGTTGAGGAACATAATGACCTGAAATACATGCATAAATTTCGCAAATTAATAATGATTGCTGTAACATGTTTTGAAAAGCAATAAAGGTGACAAGTTTACCTGCATAACTTTCCCCAGTTAGAAACAAATCTCTGTTTCTATATTGAGGAAACTTGTTGAACCAGCGTTCCAAGAATACAAGATTGTCCCTTGCTTAACAATTCAAAAAAGCACCGTTTCAGATTACAAAATATGTACCATAAAACCATCATCATCATACTGATATCAAAAGTATGTGACATTTTAATGTTTGACTTTGAGTAGATAACATGACATGAAGAATAATAATGTAAAGTTTGATACAAAAGTTAGAGACATTTTTACAATAAATCACTGTTTTATCTTTATCTAAACTTTTAAAAAGCCTAAGAAAGTATAAAAACATAAGATATACTACTTTTTCCTATAGAAGTAGGATTTAAAAGAAGTTTCTAAAGATGAAACATTTTTAGTACCAAAAAGATTCAATAATAATGAATACCTGTTTCCTCGTCATTCACTGTTGTTGTATAAGCAGAACTACCTTTAACATAAGAAAATCCAACTCCAACTGGTGTTTCCAAATAAAGCATGTTTGCCTCTGCAACACAAAAAATAACTCATTCACTTGACAAGAATTCAATAAATGCATGTCATTGTGGAAGAGAATGTGACAATAATAAAGTATACCTTTATTCCAACTATGTTCATTTTTAATAAGAAATTCACCATTTGGTCTAAAGGGTCCATTTTCTGAGAATGCACCTACTCCAAGAGAAGAACAACCAGGTCCTCCATTGAGCCATAGAACAAGAGGTTTTGAAGATGGATCAGTTTCTGATTCAGCAAAATAGTAAAAAAGTGACTTGTGTTTTTTGTTATCAACTGTGACATATCCTGAGAATTGTTGAAAGGCTATGTTTTGAGGTTGTCCTGGAAGGGTAACAATTTTGTCTGCATGAGAATGAGGAGAGAAACAAAACACTTTTAAGGTAAAAAAACTCAAATGAAGAAATAACATAGCCACTGTCATTGCCATGGTTTCAGAGAGAAGAGGATTATTGATTTGCTAGAATAGTATATTATAGAGAGAAAGAGTGATGGGGTGGTGTATTTATCTAAAATGATGATGATGACTAGTGTTGTGAGAAGTACAAGGTTGGGTGTGGTGGGGCATTGTGGTGGGTGGAATTTGTGTATTCTAGTCTATTATAAATATGATTACAATTTTAACTTTTTTAATGGCAGGCCTGAAATTGGTGTTGAAAGAGATGTGACAGAGAGTAATTACCACGGTGTGCTGGGTCTTGTCTATATAACTATTCTCAGCAGCTAAAAGATAATTATTACTGTATACCATTGAGCGAATGCATGCATGTTTGATATCACGGTGAATTTGCATGATCTATTTGGTATGTGCATGTTTGAAATCATGATGGTTTTACGTGATTTGGTCAAAATATGTTAGGGAGACATTGCATTTTACGCTCTCACGTGAAAATTACAAATGAAGAACCATTTTTAATTGAAGGACTCACAAGAGTCTCTTGTTTACTTTTTTTATTTTCATGAGAATAAGTTCTTAAATCTTAAAACATTTAAATGTTGAGTCAATTGTGAGAATTGTTTAAGTTGTTAAGAGTTTGTTATTGGAGTGGAAGTTTGTTGAAGTTGTTAACCATATTTGACTTTGCAAAAGTATGTTAAAACCCCAAAATGAGTACTTGCACTGTGCTAGCTAGCAATAAAGTCCTTGCATATCCTTGAATTTCGATTGCAACAACCGGAGTGTGTATCTATCTATTCCATGGAAAATGGCTTTTGCCATTTTGGGGTTACTTTTTAAAGTATGTTTAGATTGAAGTTTACTAAATAGTTTTTAATTACATTCTTATGTTTACCAAACATGCACTCATTCCCGTGTATTTGTTAGAATTAATTTGAAGAAAAAAAAGATAAAGAAGTATTTTATATATCCAATAGGTCTATAGAAATATTAGTAGGGAGATGATGATGACATTAGATATGCAAGGTATACAACAAAGATACACGGTTCCTTTTTGGTTTTCCAAATAAATATTGTTTGATCGATTAGTTTTTCTTGATTAGAAAGTACAAGAAAGATTTGCACATCGACAAAATAAGTGGTTACAGAATGAAGATTCCAAAGAAAATAGCAACTTCTGTAATGACCATTAAATATTAAATACATGTGGCTTGTAAAAGAAGTTATAAAATAAAAAGCATACTCTAACACATCATTAATCGTAAGACTTGAGTAATGAATATGCATACTTTCCCTTTTTACTATATTTTCTGCTTTCTTTTCATGCAAAGAATACTAGTATATAAAAAAATGAGTGAGATCTAGAATGAGAGTATGCTGTTGAATAGACCCAAAACCAAAACATTTTCAAGTGGCTAGTGGAAACCAAATCAGCTTAATCTTTAAGAGTTATTTTCCTTGTGGTGGTTAAAGACTTATCTTTATGTACTTATGTAAGAATGAACTTGTTCTCTTTGACCATTTGTGAAAAGGCTTTTCTTATAATCATAAGAGAACTCCTTGATTCTTTTTTCTTTTTTTCAAAAGCTTTTTTGTCCTTGTGATGCAAAAGTAAATACACCCTCACCTTCATTTACAAACTCACATGCTAGCCTCTAGGGAGCCACATGTTCCCATCGTGCCCTCAAACCTTTCCACGCTGGTTTCTTGTGGGACCTCTCTCTATTCAACATTTCAACCAAACAATGAATGGACGGTGAGGATGACATAACTACGGTGAACTGCTGTGATTATGACGAAAATTATATTGCTTCGCTTATAAGTTGTTAGGTATTTTGAAAAATTTCTACAACCATGAGATGAATGAGGACATTAAGGTTTTTGCCCTAACCAAATGGACTTGCCAAATGGGCCAATATCTTAGGTTGTGCCGAACTTTTTAATTGCATGTTTGAAAAAAACCAGGTCATTTTGGCCTAACTTAATTGACAATGCGACTAGAAATAAGGTTGTTTGAGTCACATTTAATTGCGACTAAGGACCACATTACAACTATGATTTAAATCTTCTGTTAGTCATGTTGTGGCGCAATTTATGGATGTTTATGGTTTGGCAAACCTCTCAAGTCATTTTGAATTGACCAATATGCTTAGAGATGAAATGAGAAAGATGGTCTAGTCATGGAATAATAATATTGTAGAACCTTGTCCTTGGATTGGACCACTCTATCAGCAAAGGTATATAGGTATTTTTTTCAGTTGCAAAAAGGTATATAGGTTTTAATCTTGTTTGCCTAAGACAAGGTAGAAAAAAATGAAAGATAATGAATGTGAAAAAAAGAACAAACCATAAAAAGACAAATATGATCTAGATTCATATGGTGGACTCTGATTTTTCTGTTTTATATGCGGCCTCAAAAAAACTACTAAATGAGAAGAAAAAAAATGGTCCTTACTTTAAAACAGCTTTTATAAAAGATTTCAGGTTTTTCATCATTACAAGCACTAGGGTCACTGATTTTTTGGCATTCATATCTTTATTAAGTGTGAAAATATTCTATTCATTCTCAAAACTTGAATTCTAGTCCCACAAAACCCCAAAACAAAAAGCAAAAGAAGAGTAGGTTGATTATAATGGTTAGAAAAATTTATGTCACGACTAAATATTGTAACAAAATATATGTATAGAAGAAGTGGTTAGGGTGACTTTTTTAGCATCATAGTTGGAAAATGTGAGAGTGCAATTGAAGTTTATACTAAGCTTTTTAATCCTTGCGAGTAGGGCAAAGGCACGCCTTTTTGGTGAGTAATCTTTCGATTTATTTTATCCCTTTTCCCTCAAAACTTGGGTCCTTTTTTCACAAAAACTAAAAATTTACACAAGTGGAGAAAAAGTTGATCCACTTTTACTATTAAAAAACGCAGGCCTTCCTTCTTTTTATGATCTGGGTTGCTATTCACAAGCCACTGTTGGCTCCACCAACCTGAACATCAGGACCCCCGCGTGAGTACCTCACCATCTCATTCTCACATTTATATAATATATATCTGGACGGATAAACGATCATTTTCATCTTTGAGAGAGGCTGTTATATATAATCTCAATTGTATCAAAATTGTAAAAACATTTTTAAATGTCTTTTTTAATAGTTATTTTGGTCTTCTTATTAATCATTTTAATTCTCAAATGTATCTTTTTTAGTTGATTTAGTCATAAGTTATAAACAAAAACGACACTTAGATCAAAATATTTGTTTACCCTATATTGACAGCATGGAGTATCGTGAATTGATTTGTGGTACTCTGCAAGCAGAAGCACGCTCCTCACGCATCTTCCCCTACAAGGAATGGGCTTGCATGGCTTATGTCATAATCTAATGACCGTTTCTTTATAAGCCTCCCCAAAATCTTTTATGCCCATGAATTTCCCAATTTGCCCT